>JAEEGH010001351.1_pt1 | contig 71434 bp, 59 predicted proteins | sample 9134181 | NCBI WGS metagenome assembly JAEEGH01 (sample SAMN16246544, study PRJNA631951) | gut metagenome | biome: gut microbiome; feature: rumen; material: DP-attached | host: Bos | place: Iran: Karaj | collected 2018-10 | reverse complement strand
GCCTTCCTTATGAACGGCGGAGAGCAACATGCCGCAGGACTCGATGCCCATCATCGCTCTGGGAGGCAGATTCGTGATGGCGATGCAGGTCTTTCCGACCAGCTCTTCCGGCTCATAATATGCGTGAATACCGCTCAAAATCGTCCTTTTCTCGTCAGAACCGTCATCCAGAGTGAACTTTAAGAGCTTTTTGGACTTCGGGACAGCCTCGCATTCGAGCACCTTTACGGCCCTGAAATCGGACTTGGAGAAGGTCTCAAAATCGACCTGATCCTGGAACAAAGGCTCGATCACGACATTGGAAAAGTCGATCTTTTCCTCCGCAACAGGAGCCGCCTCAACAGGCTTTTCTTCGGTCCTGGTCTCGGCCTTTTCGGTCTTATCCTTGTCCAAAGGTTTCATTGCCGGGTCCCAGAGTACATCACTGCATTTCCCCGCCATTGGCACGAGGAAGCGGAACTGATCTACGTAACCGCCGGCCGACTGAATGTATCGGTCTGGGCCCAGAACTACTTGCTGGAACCGGGGGATATTGTCATTGTTCTCCCTCACGCCATCCACGCTATCGAACAAGCCCAGTCCGAGAAGGCGGAGTATTATAATATTATGTTCAATTTTTCGCTTTTGGGGGAGGACCGTCTGGCAGAGAAGTATCTGAAACCCTTTTTGACACACGAAAAGAATGTCAATTGTATGGAACCGGCAGGATCGGAGCTGAATCTGAAACTGAAGCCGCTGCTGGAAAGCCTCATCGAGCATCGTAACGACAGCTATTCCACTCATGAATATCTGGTTAAATCCAATCTGCTGATGGTGATGCATCTGCTTAATCAGCATTGCGTGGAGACCGGGGAGAAGGATCTGGCACTTCATATGACTTACGACCGGCTAAAACCGGCTCTGGATTGGGTCCAGCTTAGCTATGCCATGGATACACCGGTGCAATATGTGGCTGATTTGTGTGGATTTTCTACCAGCTATTTCATGAAGCTGTTCAAGGATCTGATGGGCACGGGATTTACCGCTTACCTGAATAATTACCGGCTGGAGCTGGCTGCATATCAGCTTGCTGTTGAGGATCTGAATGTGATTGAAGTGGCATCAAACTGTGGTTTTAACAACCATTCCTATTTCACCCGGGCCTTCGTGAAAAAATACGGCATGACCCCAGTGAAATACCGGAAATCATGTCAGCACCGGTAAACATACAAAACGGGTAGCCATTGACTGCTTGAATAGCTTGGAAGTCACGAAAAGCCGTAGCCTTCAGTGGTATAGACAGCTGCGTCCGGGCATTCTGCGCCGGAGAAACGCACGAGCCAGTCTGACAGGGTGTAGCTCAGCCTTTTGGTGGAGGGTCCAGCGTCCAGGAAAGGAAGCCCAAGCTTTCCAGGTCCCGCAGCACGTCGAGCGCCGCGTCCCGCCGCCTGAGGCCCAGGATAGCCTTGAGACCGACAATCCCGCCGACCCACATTCCGGGTACGACGGGATTGTCATATCCACAGTAGTGCCCTTCGCCCTTGCGAAAGGCCGCACGCGCTGCCAGACGCATCCAGGCTCCCATGAGTCCCTTGCCGCCGGGAACCTTGTTCCGGGGCAGCTTGACCCAGGGATATTTCAAAAGACATTTCATTGCGGGTTGCTTCCTTTCTTTGAATTTGTTATAATAAGGTCAAATTTACAAATCGGGATTTGTCTAACTGAATACAGAATACCTTATAGCCCTCGGCGTTTCCGCTGAGGGGTTCTCTAATGAATCTGTTACAGAGGGAAAACATTGTGTTTGAGTAAACCTCGGCATCGGGTCTCATATTGTTATGATAAATAGTTGACACATCAACTAATCGATGATATAGTTGAAGCGTCAACTATTTAAAAGAGGAGGTTCGAAGAATGCCGCGAATAAAGTCAATGATCAGACCAGGTTCGCACTGGGATGAAGTGCATTTCAGCAACCACGTTATGATGGATGCCCTGGCCAAGCATCTTCTGGGTGTTGCGCCATACAGGATGACGGATATTGGAGAAGTTATGGAGGCCTATTGTCAGCTTTCAGATACCAGCGAAGAAGGATGGATAAGGGTGTGGAGTCGCCTTGCGTCGAGGATAGAAGCAGAAGCCGTTTTAAAAGAGAATGATAGATGCATGGTTTCTGCGGCATCATTGTATATGCGTGCAGCAACATATTGGAGAACAGCACTCATATGCTATAACAATGCCGGGGATCCAAGAGTAGTACAATACTCGAAAAAGGCTGCGGACTGCTATGAGAAATTTCTGAAACTCTCGGATTACCCGGGTACTGCAATCAACATTCCTTATGAGGGAACCGAACTGCCGGGCCATTTTTACAGATCTCCTGCAGCAGGTGAAAGGGCGCCACTAATGATCCTTGTTCCAGGACGTGATACCTGGGCGGAGGATACAAGATGGATGTATGATGAACTTTTAAACAGAGGGATACATTGTCTTTGCTTTGATGGCCCGGGGCAGGGTGCTGTTCTGAGAGTTCAGAGAATCCCATTCAGACCGGATTTTGAAAATGTTATAACTCCGGTAATCGACTATGCATTGGATAATTTCAGTGAAATAGATCCTGAAAGAATAGGAATAATGGGCTTCAGCTTCGGAGCATTCCTGAGTCCAAGAGCATGTGCTTTTGAAAAGAGGATCAAACTCTGTGTGACCGATACCGGTAATATTGATTGGGGAACACATTTTGCAGATATATTTACCAAAGTCATGAAGCTGCCGTCTCCACTCAGACCTAAGATGGTATATAGCCTCATGGACGACTACGCATGGAAACACGGTGTAAGCAGGGAACATGTTATCGAAGAACTAAGAAAGTATGATAACCGGGATATAGCGGACAGAATCGAATGTGATATGCTTGTACTGGATGGTACAGCGGAAATCAACAAGGGCTCTGCGGAGATCTTTTACAAAGCACTTACGAACTGCCGCAAGGAGTATAAATGCTTCGATAGGGAGTCAACCGCCCAGCACCATGCACAAATGGGTGGATATCAGGCAGGCGCGGAATTCATCGCTGATTGGATAGCTGCAAATTTATCAAAAATCCGCAAAGAAAACTCCTGCCTCTGCAGGCGGTGAGATGAATTTGCCAAAGCGGCGGGAGCATGTCACAGAATTGAAAGCAGGAGATATCATTAGAATGAACACAATAGGAAAAAACCTAAGTATAATCTATAGGCAATTCACAGTTTTTCTGAACAGGGAGCTTGCGGATTCTGAGCTTACTGCTACTGAATTAATGTACATTGGGTCACTTTATGATCAAGATGGAGTGACACAGGATGACCTTGCACGTGAATTCTGTATTGACAAAGCTGCAACAGCACGTACCATACAGACACTCGAGAGCAAGGGCATATTGTTGCGAAAGGTAGATGAAAATGACAGACGTGCGAAGCGTATCTATCTGACTCCAAAAGCAGAAAAGTATAAAACAACTATTGAAACTGTTCAAAAGAAATGGATAGATTTCTGTGGGGCTGATATATCAAAGGAAGAGTTTGCGGCATTTGAAAAAATACTGTCTGAGTTGGCAGAACGCGTAAGGAGATGATCATATATGGCAATGACGATGAAAGTGGCAATGCACGAACGTCACATGGTCCGAAAATATTTGGATAAACCGATTCCCGCAGACATAGTTGAGACACTTAATGATAGAATCAGGAAGCTTAACAACGATCATGGGATTGAAATGAAGCTGATAACCGAAGATAAGTCAGCTTTCTCGACGGTCGTAAGGTTGATTCTTGCTAAGGGCGTTAGGAATTATATTATTCTTGCCGGCAAAGAAGCAGATGATCTCAGTGAAAAACTTGGGTATGCCAGTGCGGATATTATGCTCTTTGCACAGACACTTGGCTTAAATACATGGTGGGTCGGTGGCACATTCAATCGTGGTATTCAATCGCAGGTTTCACCTGATGATAAGGTGATAGGTGTTGTTGCTATCGGATATGGTGCTACACAAGGCATTCCGCATAAATCTAAAAAGCCTGAAGAAGTGAGCTCTTACATTGGAGAAACTCCTAAATGGTTTAAGGATGGGATCACGGCAGCACTTCTTGCACCGACGGCACTCAACAGACAGCCGTTTAATATCATTGGTGATGGAAATAGAGTTGCTATAACCTGCGAAGGAGGTATCTTTGCCGGAGCTAATCTTGGCCTTGTGAAATATCATTTTGAGATTGGAGCTGGAAAAGAGAATTTTGAGTGGGTTTAAATAGGCTTGACAAATTCCAATTTATCGGGAAATCTGCATAGCAATGGTCGGGGGTGCTGTTATGCGAAAACTTGTTTTTCATATCGATGTGAACAGCGCCTATCTGAGCTGGGAGGCAGCGCGGCGGGTCGCCAACGGGGAGCCGGATTTGCGGCTGATCCCCTCAGCCATCGGCGGAGACCCGGAGAAGCGCACGGGCGTCATTCTGGCCAAGTCCATCCCGGCTAAGAAGTTCAAAATCACCACCGGCGAGCCCGTGGCCATGGCCATGCGGAAATGCCCGGAGCTGGTGCTGGCCAAGCCGGATTTCAAGCTTTACATGCAGAACTCCCGGGCCTTTATCGCAATCTGCAAAAAGTATGCCCCCGTGGTAGAGCAGGTGTCCATCGACGAGTGCTTCTGCGACTTTGACAACACCGAACTGGTCTATCCAGATCCCTTGGAGCTGGCGTACCGGATCAAGGACGAAATCAAAGAGACCCTGGGCTTCACGGTGAACGTGGGCATCAGCGAGAACAAGCTGCTGGCGAAGATGGCCAGCGACTTTGAAAAGCCGGACAAGGTCCATACCCTCTATCCCGGCGAGATTCCGGAAAAGATGTGGCCCCTTCCGGTGGGGGAGCTGTTCACCGTGGGAAAGGCCACAGCGCAGCGGCTGATTCAAGCCCGGATCGAAACCATCGGTGCTCTGGCCCACACGGACCCGGCCCAGCTGGAGCGGATGTTTGGCCCCAAGATGGGCAGTCACCTGCATCGCTACGCCAACGGGATCAGCAATTCTCCGGTTCTGGCGGAGCCGGAGGAGGCCAAGGGCTACTCCATCTCCACCACTCTGGAGGATGACGTGGAGACCACGGAGGCCGCATATCATATCCTCCTCGCTCTGGCCGACAGCGTTGCCGCCCGGATGCGAGCCGACGGTTTCAAAGCTTGGTGCGTTGCCGTGACCATTCGCAGCAACGACTTCAAAAACAAATCCCATCAGCAAAAGCTCCGGGAGCCTACTGACGGGACAAATGAAATATATCAACTTGCAAAGAAGTTATTTTCAGAATTATGGAACGGAAAAACTCCGCTGCGTCTACTGGGCATCGCTTTGACGGATCTGACAAAGGAGGAATTCGTCCAGACCTCTCTGTTCGACGCAGCAGATGAAAGAAAGACCAAATCGAAGAAGCTGGATCAGACCGTGGACGCCCTGCGCTCCAAATATGGCCGTTCCACGATCCAGCGCGGTGCCTTGCTCCAGGATACCCACGAGGTTGGGAAAAAGTATAAAGCCCAAATGGATGACGCTGATTCTGCAGATTAGACAGCATGCATGAAAAAAGCATTTTAAAAGAAAGCGCCTCTTGGTTCTGAAAGTTGGACCGAGAGGCGTTTCCTTCACCATATTAACTGCAGTATTGATCAATGCATTGAATTGCCTTGATCTTCTGCTTCTGAATCAAATGAATGTAAATGTTCTCCGTCACCTTGGTGTCTTTATGCCCAAGTAATTCAGACACGACCTTGACTGCGCAACCGTTCTCAAAAAGCATAGAGGCAAAAGTATGACGCAGTGCATGAGGCCCTGTTCCTTTGGGGACATCAATCCCTGCACGCTCCAGAATGGATTGAAAGGGCCGTTCAATATTCCATGGATAAAGCTGGTTCCCGTTCTTTGACATAATGACATTGGGAAATCCACCGTTGAGTTTTTTGAGTTCAGCAAATGCCTCTGCAGCATTCTGCGTCATAGGAATGATACGACCGGCAAATTCCGTAGTCTTCGTAGAATCCTGGATAATGAGACAGCGCTTTCCGTCTTTTTCAGCATAAACAAGGTTTTTAGAAATTGTGATCAATCTCTGCTCAAAGTCGATATCAGACCATTGCAGCGCCATCAGCTCACCCAACCTCATCCCGGTATACATCAGAGCGATAATTGCCCACCCGTGACGATAGACATAGGTGCCATTCTGATATTGCCGAAGTGCTTCTTCCCGAATCTTCTTTCGTGCATCTGCTTCAAAATACACGATGTCGGCATCTGCCTTTTTCTTCTGGACAGGAAGGGAAATGCCTTCACAGGGGTTCAAAGCCTTTTTTGTTTTTTCCCGATAATACCGATAGCAACCATTTACAGCCTCATACGCTTTCTTGATGGTGGAGAAAGACAGCTCCTTCTTTTCCAACTGATGAATCATTCTTTCAACGTCATCGCCGGTTATATCATCAATTAAAAGGCTTCCTAAATGCGGGTAAACCTGGTTGCGGAGGGTACATTCTTTCCTCATCAGAGCAGTTGGTTTTACGCGGTTCTTTTTTGTATTTTCGATCCAAAGCTTCGAAAACTCTTCAAATGTAACCGACGCCTTTTCCACATCGCCCTGACGAATGAGCAGCTGGCGTTTAAACTCGTTTAGTTTTGTCTTGGCGGCAACTTGCTTTTGGGCAGTAAAACGCTTTTTGTGTGTTTCTCCTAAGCGGTCTTGCCAGGCAATCTCAGCAACCCACCGCTTCCGGCTTTCCTCGTAGTAAATGGTACCTTCGCCATTTGAACGTTTCTTTGAATTTCTTGCCATGAAAAACTCCTTTCTAACAGGGAAACAGATTCTGTCAAGGAAAGAAGCACTCTCTGCGTGAAAACTGCACAGTATTTTGCAAACGGTTTCTCCCTTGCTCCTCGTTCTCAAATACGAGCAGCTTTTTAGCATATATTTCACTTTTGATAAACTTTTGAGAAATATTATTTTTGGGGGGGCGAGGGGGGGAACCAGGGGGGGGAACGGACGCGATACTGTGCATCATTCTGCATCATCAAATGGCATCTGAAAAATTCTGCCCGGAGCAAAGTCTCTTGAAATAACGCAAAAATGCCCGTAAAACCGGAGTTTTACGGGCATTTTTGCTTGGGGACGGGAGATTTTGGTCTCCTGTCTGGAGGTGACGGGCGGATTTGAACCGCCGAATGACGGTTTTGCAGACCGTTGCCTTACCACTTGGCTACGTCACCATATAAAAGCCGGAACTGTCGATGCAGTTCCGGCTTTCTTTTTGGAGCGGGTGACGAGGCTCGAACTCGCTACCTCCACCTTGGCAAGGTGGCGCTCTACCGGATGAGCTACACCCGCAAATGGTGCCTCAGGCCAGAGTTGAACTGGCGACACGCGGATTTTCAGTCCGCTGCTCTACCTACTGAGCTACCGAGGCGGATAGAAGAGCCAAGCCAAACGGCTTGGCTCTTAGTGGCGACCCGGAACAGACTCGAACTGTCGACCTCCAGCGTGACAGGCTGGCGTGCTAACCGACTGCACCACCGGGCCAAATATGGTGGAAAGTACAGGGCTCGAACCTGTGACCCCTTGCTTGTAAGGCAAGTGCTCTCCCAGCTGAGCTAACCTTCCGTACTTTCGCCGCCGTTTTCCAGCGACGTAAGCAATTATACACAAGCTGCCCGGATTTGTCAAGAACTTTTTTTGGATTTTTGGAAATCAGATTGCTGCTGTTCTATTTTCCTTTTTTTGTTTTTTATTCTTCACAAATTTGCACAAATATGCTATAATGCGAAGCAAACATCCTGCAGAAAGGACAAACGGCATGGCACATTCCGACAAAACAAAGCTGCTCCTGGCGGAGGAGTTGAAACGGCAGTGCAGAACCACACAGTTCAGTCGAATCACAATAGGCGGATTGTGCGCCGCCTGCGGCCTTGACCGCAGAACATTTTATTACCACTTTCGGGATATTTATGATCTGGCCGCCTGGATCTTTGACCACTCACTTGTGAAATTCCTGCCCAGCGAAAACGGATACCCCGGGATCCGCGAAATCGAAGAGGCTCTGACACTGTTGAAAAAGGATGCCAGCTTCTATCGCCGTGCCCTGGATGACAACTCCCAGAATGCCCTGGGCCGTCACATTCTGGCGCACAGCGCGCAGAACTACGCCGCTGCACGAAAAAAACTGCTGGGAACGGACGCGCTCTCCGAGGAGGACCTGTTCGCCATTGACTATCACTGCTTTGGTTCGCTGGGCATCATCCGCCGTTGGCTGTATCACGACTGCAAGCCCGCTCCAGAACAGGTGGCCCAGCTCATTGTATCCGTCATGCCGGCGGCCCTGCGGCAGATTTACAACACGTCAGAAAAGTCCGGCGAGTTATCCGAAAAAAAAGCTTGATTTTTCAAGAAAGTATGCTATAATAAGTCGGCCTATGAATGGAGCGGTCCTCTGGCACTGCCGGCGCGGAAGCGCAGCGGCATTTCCTGTGACATGAACGCCCAATACTAAAGGAGGATAAGATCATGGATCTCATGAAGGCTCTGACCAGCCAGTACATGAAGGAAGAGCTCCCCGTCGTTCGGGTCGGCGACACCGTTCGTGTGCACGTCAAAATCAAAGAAGGCTCCCGTGAGAGAGTCCAGGTTTTCGAGGGTACTGTCGTTGCCAAGAAGCACGGCGGCATCGAGGAAAGCTTCACCGTCCGCCGCCTGAGTTACGGCGTGGGCTGCGAGAAGGTTTTCCCTGTTCACGCCCCCAACATTGTCAAGGTTGAGACCGTTCGCCGCGGCAAGGTCCGCAGAGCGAAGCTCTACTACCTGCGTGACCGTCTTGGCAAGTCCGCCAAGGTCAAGGAGCGCGTGTAAGCCCCAACCGGAGACCGGTCCTGTGTGCTGCAGCATACAGGACCGGCTTTCTTTTTTTGTTAATTTTCGGTAAATACTTCCCCGCCGACGGGGCATTCTATTTGACAAACGGCAGGTGTATGGTGTATAGTATAGGTTGATATTTTGGGCTTGTATGCCCGAATGAAAAAGCATTTCAAACCGACCGCCGCGGCACAGCCGCCCTGGAGGCAGAGATATGAATCAGGAAGAAAACATTAAGCGCAAAAGAGTCCCGGATCCCCGGCAGCGGACGCTGTCCGGCAGCGTCGTCCATCTGCTCTGGCGGATCATCGCGTCCGTGCTGGCCGTGTGCATCTTTTTGGGGATTGCCGGCGGTGTAGCCGCCGTCCGCGTCTTTGAGCAGGGAAAGTCCTATATTGAGAATGACATTATCCCCATCGCTCACTACAATCTGGACGGGGTACACCTGAATCAGTCCTCCTTTATTCTGGCCAAAAACCCCGAAACCGGCGAATACGAAGAGATCCGTCAACTCCAGGCCGCAGAAAACCGCATTCTGGTCAGCTTCGATGAGATCCCCAAGGATATGATCAACGCTACCGTCGCCATCGAGGATAAGCGCTTTTGGGAGCACGACGGCGTGGACTGGATGCGCACCATGGCCGCCTCCGCCAACATGTTCATTGGCGGCTCCACCTACGGCGGCTCCACTCTGACCCAGCAGCTTATCAAGAACCTCACCGGCGAGCGAGACGTCACCGTGCGCCGAAAGCTCATGGAAATATTCAAAGCCCTGGACTTTGAGGAAAACTACACCAAAGAAGAGATCATCACCTGGTATCTGAACACGATCTATCTGGGAGAGGGCGCCTACGGCGTTAAGAGCGCGGCCCACGTCTACTTCGGCAAGGAGCTGGACGAGCTGACCACGAAAGAGTGCGCCTGCATTGTGGGCATCACCAACAACCCCTCCCGCTACGACCCCTATATCTACCCGGAAAACAACGAATACCGCACCCAGACCATCCTGCAGCAGATGTTTGAGCAGGGCTACATTGCTGACCGTGACACCTACGAGGCCGTCAGCGATCAGGTACTGGAGTTCAAGTCCATGTCTACCGCGGACCAGAAATTCACCTGCTCCGAGTGCGGCTACGAGGCCACCATCGGAAAATACACGGCGGACGGCGACTACTACACCTGCCCCCAGTGCGGGACGCAGAATCAATTCGACGTGGAAAAGCCGGATTACTATTCTTACTTTGAGGACCAGATCATTATTGACGTCAGCAACGATCTGGCAGCCCTCAAGGGCATCACCTACAACGCCGCCAACCAGCTGGTTACTACCGGCGGCTTCCGGATCTATTCCACCCTGGACCTGGATATTCAGGCAAAGGTGGACGCCGTATATCAGGACGTGGAGAACGTCCCGAAAACCTACTCCTCTCAGCAGCTGCAGTCCGCCATCGTCGTCATCGACAACGAGACCGGCGACATTGTGGCCATGGCCGGCGGCGTGGGAGCCAAGGAAGGCAACCTGACCTGGAACCGCGCCACCCGGAGTACCCTGTCCCCCGGCTCCTCCATTAAGCCCCTGACGGTCTACGGCCCCGCTGTGGCGATGGGCGTCATCACCCCCGCCACCGCCGTGGAGGACGGCCCCTATATGAAGCTGAACGGCCGCGACTGGCCCCAGAATAGCAGCCGAACCTACAGCGGCTGGATGCTGGTGGTGGACGGCGTGTCCAAGTCCCTGAACAGTATCGCGGTAAAGGTTCTGGCGGAGGTTACCCCTGAGGCCAGCTTCCATTTTGCCAAAGAGAAATTCGGCCTGTCCAGCCTTGTGGAATCTGAGGAAATCAACGGAACGAACTTCACAGACATGGATCTGGCTCCCCTGGGCATGGGCCAGCTCACCCGGGGCGTAACCGTGCGGGAAATGGCCACTGCCTACGCCACCTTCCCCAATGCCGGCGTCTACCGGAAGGCCCGGACCTACACCCGGGTGGAGGACGCTGAAGGGAACGTCATTCTGGACAACACCCAGCAGACCCATGAGGTCATGAGCGCCCACGCGGCCTGGTATATGGTCTATATGCTCCGCTACGCCTGCACCTACGGCACCGGCGCCAACGCCAGATTCAACGGTGTTCCCGTGGCCGGCAAGACCGGCACCACCACCAGCAACAAGGACCGTTGGTTCTCCGGCTTTACGCCCAAATACACTGCCTCCGTCTGGTGCGGCTACGACGATCCGGAGGAGATTCGCCTGGTGGTCAACAACAACCCCGCTGTCATTATGTGGAAGTCCGTCATGAGCAGCCTTCTGGAAGGAATGGAGAAGGATGAAATCGGCGACTTTGTCCAGCCGGACGATGAGCGCTTTGTCAATGTCCAGGTCTGCAGCCAGACCGGCCTGCTGGCAGGACCCAAATGCACCTCTCATTCCGTGAGCCTGTTTGCCTCCGACGTGCCCTCTGACACCTGCGACGCCCACCTGGAATTTGAGATTAAGCTGTGCTATCCCGAGGGAACCGGCAAGTGCTACTGCGCCAACGATGATTGCCTGCGGTATCATGAGCTGATCAACAGCCCGCAGTTCAAGGAATATTGCGAACTGGAGCCGGATCTGAAACGTTTTAAGGAAAATACCGTCCAAAAGAAGACCCTCTTTATGCTGAAGAGCAAGGACGAGGATGAAGACGACCCCACGCTGGCAGACGCCCTGGAGGAAAACGAGCTCGAGATGTGCCCCGTGCATACCAACGAGCGCTATAACGAGCTGGTGAATGCACTTCTGGAGGCCATTGCCGCCCACACGCCGGAGCCGGAACCGGAACCGGAGCCCGAACCGGAACCGGAGCCCTGAGCCGATCCCCGGCCCACAACGGAGGAAACACAATGTGGATTTCTGATCAATGGAAGCAATATGAGCTTCTGGACGCCTCGGACGGCGAGAAGCTTGAGCGCTGGGGAGATTATATTCTGGTTCGTCCGGACCCCCAGGTCATCTGGAACACACCGAAAACCGACCCCCGCTGGAAGCGTTACGACGCCCGCTACGCCCGCTCCAACACCGGCGGCGGCCATTGGAGCGAGCACAGGCTCCCCGACCATTGGAGTCTTTCGTACCGGGAGCTGACCTTTCTGGTGAAGCCCATGAATTTCAAGCACACCGGCATTTTCCCGGAGCAGGCCGTCAACTGGGACTTCATCACCGACACGGTCCGCGGCGCTGGAAGGCCCGTCAGCGTGCTGAATCTCTTTGCCTACACCGGCGGCGCCACCCTGGCCGCCGCCGCAGGCGGCGCCGCGGTCTGCCACGTGGACGCGGCCAAGGGCATGGTGCAGATGGCCCGGGACAACGCCAGAGCCTCCGGCCTGGAGAACGCCCCCATCCGCTGGATTGTGGATGACTGCGGCAAATTCGTGGAACGGGAAATTCGCCGGGGCAAGCGCTACGACGCCATCATTATGGACCCGCCCTCCTACGGGCGGGGCCCTTCCGGCGAGGTCTGGAAGCTGGAAACCAGCCTCTATCCCTTCCTGGAGCAGGTCAGCCGGGTGCTCTCGGATCAGCCGCTGTTCGTGCTGGTGAACTCCTACACCACCGGCCTGGCCCCCTCTGTAGTGGGGTATCTGCTGGACAGCATTCTGACCCGCCGCTACGGCGGTCACACCGAGTCCCAGGAGTTGGGCCTGCCCGTTACCGCCTCCGGCCTCTGTCTGCCCTGCGGCGCGACGGGAAGATGGGTCGCGAAGTAAACGAAAAAGAAAAACAAAGAACAAATGTGTCTTTCGTTCTTCGTTCTGCGTTTTTCGTTCCTATAAGGAGAACGTATGTCAAACCTGATCAAAGCCGAAGACTTGAGCTTTACTTACCCGGCATCCGGCGAACGTTTGGCGCTGCCGGTATTTGAGGATCTGAATCTGGAAATCGACGAGGGGAGCTTCACCGCTGTCATCGGGCCCAACGGCTGCGGAAAGTCCACCCTGGCCAAGCATTTTAACGCAGTCCTGCTGCCCACCGGCGGCAAGGTCTGGGTGGCCGGTCTGGACACCGCCGACGAGGAAAAGCTGCTGGAGATTCGCCGGGAAATCGGCATGGTCTTCCAGAACCCCGACAATCAGATCGTGGCCAACGTGGTGGAAGAGGACGTGGCCTTCGCCCCGGAAAACCTGGGCGTGCCCTCCCCGGAAATCCGCCAGCGGGTGGATGAGGCTTTGAAAATCGTTGGCATGTACGAATACCGGGAACACGCCCCGCACCTGCTCTCCGGCGGCCAGAAGCAGCGCATCGCCATCGCGGGCGTGCTGGCCATGCGGCCCCGCTGCATCGTTCTGGACGAGCCCACCGCCATGCTGGACCCTCGAGGGCGGGAGGAGGTCATCTCCACCATCACCCGCCTGAACCGGGAACAGGGCATTACCGTGATCCTTATCACCCACCACATGCGGGAGGCCGTCGGGGCCGACCGGGTGATCGTCATGCACAAGGGCGGGATCCTCACCGACGGCACTCCCCGGGAGGTCTTCTCCCAGGTGGAGCTGCTGCGCAGGGCGGGTCTGGACGTGCCTCAGACCACGGATCTGCTTTTTTCCCTCCGCAATGCCGGCTGGGACCTGCCCTTGGACGCGCTGACTCCCGAGGAGTGCGCGGAAGCGATTGCCGCAGCAATGAAAAGTAACAATTGACAAGGGACAAACAAATTTGTGTTTCAAACTGCAAGTTGAAACACTCCGAAAATTGTCAACTGTCACTTGTCAATTCAATCAGGAGGATACCGTTTTGGACCCTACCCCTATCATTGAAGTCAGGGACTTAACCCACACCTACAGTGCCGGTACGCCCTTTGAGCATACCGCCATTGAACATATCAATCTCGCCTTCCGCCCCGGAGAGCTGGTGGGCATCATCGGCCACACCGGGTCCGGGAAGTCCACTCTGATCCAGCACCTGAACGGCCTGCTGAAACCCACTTCCGGCAAGGTGCTGTTCCAGGGGGAGGACATTTGGAAGGACAAGAAGTTCACCCACTCCATCCGCGGAAGAGTGGGGCTGGTTTTCCAGTACCCGGAATACCAGCTCTTCGAGGAGACCTGCTGGAAGGACATCGCCTTCGGCCCCAAAAACCAGGGCGTTACCGGCGACGAGCTGGACGCCCGGGTTCGCCGGGCGGCGGGCTTTGTGGGCATCAGCGAGGATTTGCTGGAAAAATCCCCCTTTGATCTCTCCGGCGGCCAGAAGCGGCGCGTGGCCATTGCCGGCGTTATCGCCATGGAGCCGGACGTACTGATTCTGGACGAACCCACCGCAGGGCTGGACGCTGCAGGCCGGGATTCTATCCTGGAAAACATCAAGGCCTATCAGCAGGCCCAGAACGCCGCCGTCATCATGGTCAGCCACTCCATGGAGGAGGTAGCGGATCTCTGCTCCCGGCTGGTGGTCATGAACCACGGGGCAGTCGCCATGGACGATACTCCCGCCGGTGTCTTTACCCGTGCGGACGAACTGACCGAAATGGGGCTTTCCGTACCCCAGGTCACCTCGGTTTTCGCCCGGCTCCGGGCCATGGGCGTGAACGTGCCCCCGGACGTGTATACGGTGCGCTATGCCGTGGCCCGTCTGCTGGAGCGGAAGGAGGGCCGGTCATGCTGAAGGACATTACCCTGGGCCAGTACTTCCCCGGCAAAACGGTAGTCCACCGCTTGGACCCCCGGACGAAGCTGCTGCTGCTCATCGTCTACATCGTCGCCCTCTTCCTGGCAAAGTCCTGGTACTCCTACGCACTGGTTCTGGCCTTTCTGACCGGGGTGACCCTGCTGGGAAAAATTCCCTTCAAGGCCATGACCAAGGGCCTCAAGCCCATGCTGATCTTTATTATCTTTACCGCCCTGCTGAACCTGTTCTACACCAAGGGCGGAACTCTGCTGGTGGACTGGTGGATCTTTGAGATCTGGTCCGACGGCGTCCGCACTGCATTCTTTATGGTCTTGCGGATCATGATGCTGATTTGCGGCACCTTTCTGCTGACCTACACCACCTCCCCCATCGCCCTGACCGACGCCCTGGAACGGCTCCTGAGTCCCCTGAAAAAGATTCACGTTCCGGTACACGAGCTGGCGATGATGATGTCCATTGCCCTGCGCTTTATCCCCACGCTGATCGAGGAGACCGACAAAATCATCTCCGCCCAGAAGGCCAGGGGCGCCGACTTTGAGACCGGCAGCATCATTCGCCGGGCCAAAGCCCTGATCCCGATCCTGGTTCCCCTCTTTGTCAGCGCCTTCCGCCGGGCCGACGAGCTGGCCACGGCCATGGAGTGCCGCTGCTACCACGGCGGCGACGGTCGGACAAGGCTCAAGGTCCTGCGCTACGCCGGCATCGACCTGCTTGCTTTCCTCGTGGGCGCAGCCCTGCTGGCAGGGGTCATCGTTTTACGACGCTTTGGCTTGTGAATGTAAAAAGTAAGAGGGAAAAAGCAAGAATTTAAAATTCTTCTTCCTTCTTACATCTTACTTCTTACCTCTTACTTCTTCCTTATGAAAAATATTGCTTTGATTTTGAAATATGAGGGCTCCGCCTACCACGGCTGGCAGGTGCAGAAAAACGCCGTCTCCGTAGCGGCCACTATGGAAAAGGCCATCGCCATGGTGGTAGGCCACCCGGTCCACGTCACCGGCTGCGGCCGCACCGACGCAGGCGTCCACGCCCGGCGCTATGTGGCGAATTTTCGCACCGACTCCGCCATCCCCGTGGATCGGCTTCCCTACGCTCTGAACACGCACCTGCCGGAGGACATTGTGGTTTCCGACGCCTTCGAGGTCCACGAGGGCTTCAACGCCATCGGCTCCTGCGTGAGGAAGGAATATACCTACCTGATCTACAATTCCCGGATCCGGGACCCATTTTATGTCAACCGCGCCTGGTTCTACCCCAAGCATTTGGATGAGAGCATCATGCAGCGGGCGGCGGACTGCTTTGTGGGGACCCACGATTTCGCCGCAGTTCGCTCCGTGGGAACGGATGTAAAATCCACCGTGCGGACGGTGTATCACTACGAGGTGGAGCGGGATGGGGATTTGATCTCCTGCCGAATCTGCGCCAACGGCTTCCTGTACAACATGGCCCGGGCCATGGTGGGCACCGCGGTCTACGCAGCAGAGGGGAAGTTTCCCCCCGAGGCCGTTGCGGACATTCTGGCCGGGAAAAACCGCACCGCCGCCGGGCCCACGGCTCCCCCGGGAGGCCTGTATATGACCCGGCTGTGGTATGACGACGGAAAGGCGGTATTTCACGTTGAATAATTCTGATCTGACCGCTTCCAAGGCCACGCCCCGAAGGAGCAGGATCCTTCGCCGGGTCATTCTGGTCCTGGCGGTGCTGGTCGCCTTGCTCGCCGCCCTGTATCTGGTGCTCCCCAAGCTGTTCAACCTGGACGGTGTAGTGCGGTTTTTCCGCTACATGGGCCTGCGGGACAAGGAGAGCTATGGCCGCATCAGCTATGAAAGCGGCGCCGGAACCGTTTACGCGGCCTTTGACGACGGACTGCTGGTCGGCACCGAAAACGGCGTTGCCCTCTTCTCCCTGGACGGAGAGCAGAAGGTGCTGATTCAGGGCTCTTTGCCTGCTCCGATCCTGCGTGCCGGCGGAGATGTGGCCCTGGTTTTCAGTCCGGGCAGCTCCTATGCCGCTGCTGTCGGAACCGGCGGAACGGTTTTGATAGACGGCGCCATCCCCGGCACCTATCTCAACGCCGACGTCAGCTTCGACGGGTACACCGCGTTCATTACCGCCGAAAGCGGCTACAAATCCGTGGCCACGGTGCTCAACCCCGGCCAGGAGGCCATGTATCGTTTCTCCTCCCGAACCCGCTATCTCAATGCCTGCGCCGTATCGGAACAGGGGGAGCTTCTGGCGGTGGCCCGGCTGGAGGAAGCAGACGGCGTTTATCGCTCCGGCATTACCATCCTCCGCACGGATCTTCCCCTCACCGATCTGGAGCAGGACAGCGCCGAAACAGCCCGGCTGGACCTGGGGAATCAGGTGGTCTATGCGCTGCACTTCCTGGACCAGACCCATTTGATGGCCGTGGCTCAAAATGAGATCGTCTTTCTCAATTCCAAAGGCGAGCGCCTGAATTCTCTGTCCATGCGGGAAGGTCAACTGGCGGATTATGCCGTCAGCGCGGAGGGCTGGCTGATTCTTGCCCTGGAGCAGAACGGCGGCGGCTGCCGCATCCTGACGCTGGACTCCTCCGGCGAGACTCTTGGGGAATTGGATCTGCCGGACCGGGTCCGATCCGTCTCCGCGGCGGAAAAATACGCCGCTGTCCTGACCGAAACATATTTACAGACCTTTGACCGCCGACTGAATCCCTTTGACCGCTCCTGGGACGTGCTCTCCGCCACCCGGTGCATCGCCCGCCCCGACGGTACCGTGCTGCTGGCCGGCAACGGCGGAACAAAGCTGTTTATCCCATAAAATTCGGGGCATCCGCCCCGTTCCGAAATCCTCTTTGAAGGGAGACAACACATTGATGAGACCGACCCTCTGCAGCCGCTGCAACAAAAACGTGGCTGTGATCTTTATCACAAAAATTGAAAACGGAAAATCCACCAACGAGGGACTCTGCCTGAAATGCGCCAAGGACCTGGGCATCAAGCAGGTGGACGACATGGTGAAGCAGATGGGCATTTCCGACGAGGACCTGGAGAATCTCTCCGGCGAAATGATGTCCATGCTGGGCGGCAACCCCGACGCAGACACGCCGGAGGACGATCCCGATGGCCAGACTGCCACCTTCCCCTTCCTGAACCGGCTCTTCGGCGGCCTGGCCGGCCAGGGCGGCAATATGCCCGCGCCACGGCAGGAGTCCCCCAAGGGCTCCGTGCCCCCTGCCCAGCCGCCGAAAAAGAAGCACAAGTTCCTGGACAGCTACTGCCTGGATCTGACCCAGCGGGCCCGGGAGGGCAAGCTGGACCGGATCGTGGGCCGGGAGGAGGAGACTGAGCGGGTTATCCAGATCCTTAACCGCCGGCAGAAGAACAATCCCTGCCTGATCGGCGAGCCCGGCGTGGGCAAAACTGCCATCGCCGAGGGCTTGGCCCAGCGGATTGTGGCGGGCAACGTGCCCTTCAAACTCAAGGACAAGGAGGTCTTCCTGCTGGACATGACCGCCATGGTGGCGGGCACCCAGTTCCGGGGCCAGTTCGAGAGCCGCATGAAGAACCTGATCACCGAGATCAAGGCCTGCGGCAATATCATCCTGGTCATCGACGAGGTGCACAATCTGGTGGGCGCAGGCGACGCCGAGGGGTCCATGAACGCGGCCAACATCCTCAAGCCCGCCCTCTCCCGGGGGGAGGTTCAGGTGGTGGGCGCCACCACCTTCAAGGAGTACCGGAAATACATTGAGAAGGACTCCGCCCTGGAGCGCCGCTTCCAGCCCGTCACGGTGAACGAGCCCACCATCGAGCAGTCCATCGCCATCATCAAAGGCATCGCCGGCTACTACGAGCAGTATCACGGGGTGGAAATCTCCCCCGAGATTGCCCGGCAGACCGTCCTGCTCTCGGAGCGCTATATCACCGACCGTTATCTGCCGGACAAGGCCATCGACCTGCTGGACGAGGCCTGCTCCGACGAAAACCTCCGCAATCCCATCATCAACGAGCTGGCCTCCACCTCCAAGGACCTGGCAGACGTGGAGTTTGAGCTGAAGATGCTCACGGAAAAGGACGAGGAGAAAACCCCCGAGGACTATGAGCGGATCGCCACCCTGCGGTCCAAATCCATGCAGTTGGGCGAAAAAATCGCCGATCTGGAAGCCAGGCCCAAGCCCAGGCTGACCATGGAGAACCTGGCCCGGGTCATTGAGCTCTGGACCAAGATCCCCGCCGCCAAGATTCAGGCCCAGGAGTACGAACAGCTTCGCAGCCTGGAGGCCAACCTGAAAAAGCACGTGGTGGGTCAGGACGAGGCCATTGCCGCCATCTGCTCCGCCATCCGCCGGAGCCGGGCGGGCATCAGCCCTAAGAAGCGGCCGGTCTCCTTTATCTTCGTGGGCGCCACCGGCGTGGGCAAGACCGAGTTGGTGAAGCGGCTGGCAGACGAGCTCTTTGAGTCCGTGGAATCTCTGGTGCGGCTGGATATGTCCGAATATATGGAGAAGCACTCCGTCTCCAAGATCATCGGCTCCCCTCCGGGCTACGTGGGCTATGACGAGGCCGGACAGCTCACGGAGAAGATCCGCCGGAAGCCCTATTCCGTCATCCTCTTCGACGAGATCGAGAAGGCCCATCCCGACGTGCTGAACATTCTCCTGCAAATTCTGGACGACGGCCGAATCACCGACGCCCAGGGGCGGCTGGTGAACTTTGAGAACACCATCATCGTCATGACCTCCAACGCAGGCTCCGACCGGAAGGACGGCTCCGTGGGCTTCGGCAAGAGTCTCACCGAGCAGACCAAGGACAAGGCCATGAAGGCCCTGGGTGAGTTCCTCCGGCCCGAGTTTATCAACCGGGTGGACGAGATCGTCTGCTTCAACAAGCTCTCCGAGGCCAACTTCCGGGACATCGCCGTCATTATGCTGAACGAGCTGAAGACGGGCCTGGAGGATCACGGCATCGCCCTGGGCTGGGACGATTCCGTCCTGGATTACCTCACCACAAAGTCCTACTCCGTCCAGTACGGGGCGAGAAATCTCCGGCGCACCATCGAGAAGGAAATCGAGAACCCCATCGCGGAGAAGATCATCGACAGCTTCCAGGAGCCCATCCGGATCATTCATTTGTCTGCCGATGAAAGCTCCATCCAGGTCAGCGCCAAGTGAACGCAAAGCATATCGCCTTGGGCGGCATTTTCGCCGCCCTCGCAGTGGTGATCCTGCTGCTGGGCGGGATCGTCCCCGCCGCCACCTATGTCTGCCCCATGCTGGCTTCCCTGCCGCTGGTGGTCCTGCTGGCGGAGCTGCCCAAAAAGCTCTGCCTGGGTTGGTACGCCGTGGTGGCCCTGCTGGGGGTCCTGTTCTGCCCGGACAAGGAAACCGCCTTTGTCTTCGTCTTTTTTGGCTGGTATCCCCTGGCAAAGCCCGGCCTGGACCGGCTGCCCAAGCCGCCCCGGCTGCTGTGCAAGCTGCTGATTTTTATCCTCTCCACCGCCGCCCTCTATGCCCTGCTGATTCTGGTCTTCCAACTGGAGGCCCTGGTCCGGGAAGCCAAGGAGACCGGCCTGATCATGCTGATTGTCCTCCTTGTGTTGGGCAACGTAAGCTTCCTGTGCTTTGACCTCCTGCTGGCAAGACTGACAGTACTGTATCGAATGAAAAGAAAGAAGTGAGCTCGACGCTCACTTCTTTCTCTTTATGCGCTCAAAGCTCCCGGATCTGTTTGTTAAACAGCAGCAGCAGGGCGGTGACGGTGAATCCCAGGGAGCAGAAGGAGAGCAGCAGCGTACTTCCCTGGGTCTCCAGGATTGCGCCGGCCAGGACGGAGGCAATGGGGATCATGCCCTGGGAGCCGATGCTGATGATGCTGTTGACCTTGCTGAGCTTGTCCTTATCCACCACCCGCATGATGGTAGTGCTGATGGGGATGTTAATAAAGGAGAGCAGCGCCCCCAAAACAAGGCAGAACAGGCAGAAGGCGATCAAAAACCCGTTGAGGGAAGCCCCGCGGTCCACCAGCAGCCAAAAGCAGACAGTAAAAGCAATCATCAGGGCGGCGGTGGCGCAAAGCCTGCGGGCAGTTTTCGCCCCGCATTTCTCTTCCTGGGCTCGGGCGCTGAGAATCGCGGCGCCCAGCAGGGCGCTGAGCCCGCAGCAAACGGTAAACACGGAGGACCAGAGCTCCGGCGTCAGAAGATGATCCAGCAGATAGGACGGCGCGGAAGCCAAATTCGTTTTGACGAAGTAGGGCAGGAAATTCCCCGTTACCGGCGCAAAGAAGAAATTGATGAACAGAATCGCTCCCAGCAGGGCCAGAATCGCCTTTTTCGTTTTCAGGTAACGGATTCCTTCCCCCATGTCCCGGACGGCCAGCTTCAGCGTCAGGCGCTCATGGGGCTTGTGGTGCTCAAAGCGGATCAGCATTTCAGAGACGCCGGAGGCCACGTAGCAAATACCCACCACCATGAAAAGCAGGGTAATCGGCAGGGCCGCGTACAAAATCCCGGCCAGGATGATGCCAAGGATGCTTTCCAGAGAGCTTTTCATGGAAAAATACGCATTTGCCTGCTGCAGCTTCTCTTCCTCCACGATGTGCGGAAGCAGGGCGCCGGAGGCAGGAGTAAATATTCCGCTGACGCCGTTGCCCAATATGCCTGCCGCAAACAGAATCACAAGCTGCGCCTTGTTCTGCGGGAACAGCAGCAGGAGGGCCGTGGCCAGCAGAATGATGCCGCCCTTTCCGTAGTCACAGATGTACATGATCTTCGCTTTGTTGAAATTGTCTCCCAGGATGCCGCCCACCGGCGTAAAAATCAGCAGCGACACCCCGCAAAGCGCCAGATACAGGCCCTGCAGAAAGGCGTTGTTATCTGTGATTTCCAGGATGTAAAAGCCCACGGCAAAGCTGTAGAGCAGCGCGCCCAGCTCCGACACCAAAGCGCCGAAAAAGACCAGGCGAAAATTTCGGTTGCGGAAAACATTTCCCGTCTTTTGCAAATCAGTTCCCATGTTCTGAAATCTCCTTCCACTGTTCGGTAAACGCCGGATCGTTCAGCAGCTTGAGCAGGTTGGCAATCCCGTCCGCCGCCGTGGCGCCGAAAATGTCAAAGACCACCCTTCGCTCCGTCTGATCGGTAAAGCGCACTGCGTCCATGGTGTATTCCGGCATGGAATCAAAGCGGCGGGCCACGTCCCTGGCTGCAACCAGGCTATCGACAGCTTCCGCTTTCATTCCGGTCTTGCCCTGCACATAGCCCCGCACAACCAGCATTTCCCCATAGGTCTTTTCCAGAATATCCGACTTGTTCTCTGTCTTCAGTCCCGTCAGGAAGTCCATCCCCCATTTCGTAATGTCCAGGGCCGATTTCCAGTCTCCACGGGATCGAAAAACGAAAACATAGCCAAGCACCGCAGTGAGCAGGCTGGACAAGCCGTCCAGGAGCGCCTCCGACAAAAAAGCCGCCGCTTCCTTCGGCCGATTCATAACGGCCGCCAGGCAGAAGCCGATTTCACTGCTGAAAACGCCCCCCGCGTTGTTTTTCTTCAGGAACTCGACGCCCTTTTCCTTCTCTCCCAGCAGGAGCCAGACCATCGACAGATTTCCGCAGATGGTGGAATCACTGATCCTCGGATTCTCATTTTGCGGCAGCAGGGCCCTGGACTGCTCAAACAGCTCCAGCGCTCTCCTGAGCGTGACCGGGTCCTGGGCGCTGGCGCCAAAGGCCAGATACACCATAGCGCAGCAGTACACAGCCCGGAAAGAGTGGGGATACTTCCCCAGGGTCTTTTCCGCCTCGGAAAGGGCCGTCGGGTCCATGGTCGCGCAGTACGACTCCAGCCGATCCAGGGCCGCGTCCAGGCGGTTGTCCTTAATTCGGTAGCCCAAGAGCACGTCCACCGAGGTATCAAAGAAGTCCGCCATTTCCACAAGCAGATTCAGCTCCGGCTGGGATTGGCCGGACTCCCATTTGTAGACGGCGCCCACCGTCACCCCCAAAGCCTCCGCCAGCTTCTCCTGGGTCAGTTTCCGCTGCTTCCGAAACTGCCGGATGTTTTCAGAAAGCGACAACTGCATACACATGTCCTCCTTTGCCTTTTTCCGTATTATACTTCGTTTTCCTCGAAAAAGGAAGACACTACCAATACGAAAATAATATTATTTTTTTTACTTACAGTATGGGTAACAAATAAAATGCAGCGAAGTACGGATCCTCCGACTTCGCTGACGCTTCGCTCTGGATGACAAACTTGGGACTGGTTCCGTGGCGCACAGTGCGCGCTGCTGCGGAGCCATGAACTGCTGGCGGGCGGCCAATGGCCGCCCGCCAGCAACTCGCTCCATGTGGGTGAAAGGCCGGCAGATTGCCGGCGCTACTTTTTTATTCCCAAAGCTCCGCCGTGAGGAACAACCGGTCTTTCCGGCTCTTGCCGCCGAGCTCGGCCAGGGAGGCCTTGCCGTAGCCCTTCAAAGAGATCACGTCGCCCTCGGCAACGGGGGCGTCGTTTTTCAGGCAGGGCAGGTAGTTCAGGCTGGCGGCTCCGGCGGCGATCAGCTTGGACGCCTGGGTGCGGGAGAGGCGGAAGGTCTCGGCCAGCACCGCGTCAAAGCGCAGGCTTTGGACGGTGAATTTTACCGCCCGCCGCTTCCGCTCCGGCTCCGGCACCTCGGTCAGGGATATGGGCTTTGCCTTGACGCTGACCCGGCCGGCTTGTTCGAGGCCGGAGAGCTGGCCTGCCACGGAAGGCAGGCAGAAGACCCAGGCCAGTTGCCCCTGAATCCGGATATCCCCCACCCATTCCCGGCGGACTCCCAGGGCCAGCAGGGCTCCCAGATAGTCCCGGTGGCCGGGGATGCCATAGAAGGCCTTCAATTGAAGGGCGCTGATATACTCCTCCGGATCGAAGTCCGTTTCCTCCATCCAGCTCGGCAGGAAAAAGGCAACTCGCCGTTCACAGTCCGCCTTGCCGCCGCTCAGGAGCATCCGGCAGCCGGAAACGCCCCGGGCGTATTGGACCGCAGCCCCCTGCTCGGCAGGGGTGAGAAAGGTCGTATGGGTGACGGCGTTGGTCTTTTCACACTGCCGGTACAGGTCGTCAATTCGTTTCAGTAATGCTTCGTGTTCCATGTCTTTTCCTTTTCCAGCGGGGGTTTCTAGATCGGCGGGCGGCCAAACTCGCAAGCGTCACGGAGTATAGCCGTCCCTACGGGTTGGCGCCGAGGTTCTCGCCTACGGAGCCCATGCGCTGGCGGTTGTGGGTGCGCAAATACTGCTCGATGTCCCCGTAGATGCGGTCGATCTCTTCCCCAAATTCCCGGGTGGACTGGCGGATCACGCCGGAGCGCAGGGCGGAAACCTGGATCAGATTATCCGAGGTCACCACCCGGGCCTGCGAATTCTTCCCAATGTCATGGAGCAGGCGCTCGATGTAGGCGTCGCCGGTCTCGTTCTCCCTGGTGTAGACCACCCGGACCCCGTGATAGTCAAAGCGCTCTCCCTTGCCGCCCTTGACCTGATAGGCGTCAAAGACCAGAATCGTCTCCGTGCGGGTAAAGGAGGCATAATTGGCCAGAATCTCCATGAGCCGGTCCCGGGCCTGCTCCAAGTCCGTCTGGGCCAGGGCAGCCAGGTCCGGCCAGGCAAAGATCACGTTGAAGCCGTCCACGATCAGCACAGGCTTTTCCCCCTCCGGCCTTCCCCTTGGGGAGAAGCTGTCACCAGTGCGCGCACTGGTGACGGATGAGGGAGTGTCCGTTGTACGCACCGCTTCCGGAGAAGTCCCCTTCCACACCGAGGCCGAATACTGGGGCCGCTTGATGGAGCCGAACTCCCGCTCCAGGATGGCCTGGAGCTCCTTTTCACTGATGGAAAACCGGCGTTGGGACGGCGTCGCGGCTTCCCGCTTGGGGGCCAGCACGCTCTCCAGGTGCATATTGGCAAAAACCTTGTCCCACTTCACTGTGAAGCCGCCGCCGTGGGCGCAGAAGACGGAATCCGGGGTATTATCCAGGTCTCCCTCGGGGTCATAGGGGTGGGCAGCCCGGACAGCCTCCGGGTCGTGGCAGAGCTCGTAGCCCTCCACCTCCAAGGCCAGCTTGCCCAGGCCCCGGGTATAGGCCGCCAGCTCCCGGGCGTAGTCTGTCATGGCGGCCACCGGAGCACGGCCCCGGAGCAGGCTCATGCCCCCCAGGTCCTCCGGCGTATCGAAGCTGCCGAAGCGGGCCTTGATATCCGTAATAGCCCGGCCGATCTGGGCCGTGGGCACCTCCAGCCGGAAGCGATACCAGGGCTCCAGCAGCACGGAGGGGATCTGCATCAGACCCTGGCGCACCGCCCGATAGGTAGCCTGGCGGAAGTCGCCGCCCTCGGTATGCTTCAAATGGGCCTTGCCCGCGGCCAGGGTCAGCTTCATATCCGTGATGGGGGCGCCGATGGCCGTCCCCAGGTGTTCCTTTTCCGCCAGGTGGGTCAAAATCAGCCGCTGCCAGTGGCGATCCAGCTTGTCCTCACTGCAGGTGGTCGCAAACACCAGACCGCTGCCCCGGGGCAGGGGCTCCAGCAGCAGGTGGACCTCCGCGTAGTGGCGCAGGGGCTCATAGTGGCCCACGCCCTCCACGGTCCGGTCGATGGTCTCCTTGTAGAGAACACGGCCCTGGCCCAGCTCCACGGCCAGGTCAAAGCGGTCCAGGATCATGCTTTTCAGCACCTCCGCCTGAACCTCCCCCATGAGGCCCACGGAGAGTTCCTGAAGCCTGGGGTCCCAGCGCAGCCGGAGCATGGGGTCCTCGGCCTCCAACTGCCGCAGCTTGGGCAGCACCAGCCGGGGATCCGTCCCGGCGGGCAGGCCGATCCGATAGTGCATCACCGGCTCCAAAACCGGGCTGCCCGCGGCGGCCTCGGTGCCAAAGCCCTGACCGTTCCGGGCCGCAGTCAGGCCCACCACAGAGCAGACCTGCCCCGGAAAAACCTCCTCCACAGCGGTGAAGCGGCCTCCCTGATAGCGGCGAAGCTGGGTGGCCTTTTCTTCCAGGCCTTCATAGCTCAGGCCGTCCCGAACCCGCAGGGTCCCGCCGGTCACCTTCAGGTGGGTGAGGCGGACGCCCTGGGCGTCGTGGGTAATCTTAAATACCCGTGCGCCGAACTGCTCCGGCCAGCGCCGGGGCTTCAGCAGGCCGGTAAAAGCATCTAAAAATTCGTCGATTCCCGCCAACTTCAGGCCGGAGCCGAAGAAGCAGGGAAAAAATTCCCGGGCCGCCAGCATATCCCCCAGGGTGGCCGGGATAATAGAGCCGTTTTCGAGAAATTCCTCCATGGCGGCCTCTGCGCACATGGCCAGGGCCTCGTCCCGGTCGGCGTTGTCCGGGGAGAAATCCACCACCCCGTCCCCCAGCTCCCGGCGAAGCCCATCCAGCAAATCGGCCCGGCTGTTCCGGGCCAGGTCCATCTTGGTGACAAAGAGCACCGTGGGAATCTGGTAGTGGCCCAGGAGATTCCAGAGGGTCCGGGTATGGGCCTGGACGCCGTCGGTGCCGCTGATCACCAGAATGGCGCAGTCCAGAACCTGGAGCATCCGCTCGGTCTCGGCGGAGAAATCCACGTGGCCCGGGGTATCCAGCAGGGTCAGCTCCCAGTCCTTCCATTCCACGTGGGCCTGGGAGGCAAAGATGGTGATGCCCCGCTCCCGCTCCAGGGGATCGTAATCCATGGCTGTGTCCCCGTGGTCTACCCGGCCAAGGCTCCGAAGCTGGCCGCAGCGATATAAAATTGCCTCCGCCAGGGTGGTCTTGCCCGCGTCCACATGGGCCAACAGGCCGACGCAGGAGCAATTCATAATACTTTTCATAGTTTCATTTTTTCATTCCAATCACAGCGGCTTCTGCTTCATCCGGGCCCAGCTCCGGGGGTACTGTTCCGGGGTCTTGCCGGTCTTATGGATGACAATGACGGAGTGGGTGGCGCCGCCGATCTCGAAGCTCTCTGTGCGCTCATAGGAGCCTCCCAGAAGCCGGATGGCGTTGGCAGCCTCATGGAGCTCCTCCTGGGCCAAAGCACCCTTCATGGCCAGGAAATAGCCGCCCCGGTGGACGAAGGGCAGGCAGAGCTCACAGAGCAGATCCAGCCGGGCCACGGCCCGGGAGGCCACCACGTCGAACTTCTCCCGGTGGTCCCGGGCAAAGTCCTCGGCCCGGCCCGCCAGAAAGCGGGCCTCCACCCCCAGGGTCGGCAGGGCCTCTTCCTCCAGCCAGCGCATCCGCTTCTGGAGGCTGTCCAGCAGGGTCAGGCGGATTGTGGGCTCCGCAAGCTTCAGCGGCACGCCAGGGAAACCCGCTCCCGTACCTACGTCCAGCAGGGACTTCCCCGCCAGAGGCAGAACCTTCAGCAGACTCAGGCTGTCCAGCAGGTGCAGCTCCGCCGCCTGCTCCGGCTCCGTAATGGCCGTCAGGTTCATCACCTTATTTTTTTCCAAAACCGCCTGGCCGAAGCGGATAACGGTCTCCGTCCGCTCCTCCGGCAATTCGATTTTCAGCCGTTCCAGCCCGGCCAGCAGCGTTTCTTTCATCGGGTTTTCCTCCACAGTTTTGTGTTATTATACCATGTTTTTCCCCTTGATGGAAGTACATTTTTCCCGGTGGTTGACAATTCTGAAATCCGGTGATAAACTGGGGAAAAACAAGGAGGGATGCACCGTGAAAACCGTTACCGTCAAGGGCGTCGGCAGGGCCTCCGCCGCCGTAGACACCGTGGAGCTGAGCTTCCGGATCTGGGCCAAGAACAAGAACTATAACAAGGCGCTGGAGGCCGCCGACAAGCAGGTCTCCACCCTGGAAGAGGCCCTCGCCGCCGCAGGCTTCCCCGCCGCCGATTTTCAGACCGCAGGCTTCCACGTCAACACGGAATATGAGAGCGTCTGCGACGACAAGGGCAACTATCACAGCGAGTTTTCCGGCTACAATTGCAGCTATGACCAGCTGCTGCGCTTCGACTTTGACGCTGCCCGGCTGGGAGAGGCGCTGAACGCCGTGGCCGCCAGCAAGTCCAAGCCGGAGCTCCAGGTCCGTTTCACCCTCCGGGAGCCGGAAAAGCTGGAAGCGGAGCTGCTCCGCTCCGCCGCCGAAAATGCCAGGGCCCGGGCAGAGGCCCTCTGCGCCGCCTCCGGCTGCCGCCTGGGGGAACTGCAAAAAATTGACTACGACCTGAACCGCCTGAGCTTCCACTCGGAAACCGTGATGGACATAGACTGCACCATGCCCCAGACGGCAAACGGCGCAATGAAAGCCAAGCGCAGCTTCGGCTCCGCCCTCCGGCCCCAGGACATCGACCTGCGGGATACCGCGGTATTTGTCTGGGAAATTTTGTAGCGCGGGCAAGCTGCCCGCAAAAGGAGGATTTCGCATGGACCGCTCTGAAATGATCAACTGCTTTTACGATGGATACCGGGAAGACACACGGTTGTCCAGAAGCCGCCACGGGCAGCTGGAATACCGCACCACGACGCACTTTATCCACCGGTATCTGCCCGCCGGCGGGACGGTTTTGGAGATTGGCGCCGGGACAGGCCGTTACTCCGTGGCCCTGGCCCGGGAAGGGCACCGGGTCACGGCGGTGGAGCTGGCGGAACGTAACCTGACAATTCTCCGGGAAAACGGAGCGGGGCTGGACAATCTGACCGCCCTGCAGGGGGACGCCGTTGATCTCAGCCGATTTGCCGACAACAGCTTTGACCTGACCCTGTCCTTCGGACCCATGTACCACCTCTACAACCCGGAAGAGCGGGACGCCGCTCTCCGGGAGGCCGTCCGGGTCACAAAGCCCGGCGGCATCATTCTGACGGCGTTTCTTTCCGTTCACGCCATTCTCTACGACAACTATCTGCGGGGCAATCTGGCGGATGGGCTGGCGGAAAACTTTGACGACAATTTCAGCGTCCGCCATTTCCAAGACCAGCTCTTTACCGCCTACGACGTCCCGGAGTTCGAGGCGCTGTACCGCGGCCTTCCCGTGACCTACGTGACAACAGCCGCCGTGGACGGCATTCTGGAGCTGGCCGAGGGGCGCGCCGACTTTGCCATGTCGGACGAGGAATTTGAAGCCTACGCGGCCTACCATCTGCGCTTCTGCCAGCAGCGGGAGCTGTTGGGCTGCTCCTCCCACCTGCTGCACGTCTGCAGGAAGAACGATTCTTAAACCCCCATCCTGAACAGGAGACCCGCCGCTTCCGAGGAAGCGGCGGGTCTCCTGTTCATCCGGTATGTGATTCAGTCCAGCGCGTCCGCCCAGTGATGGAGCATTTCCAGGGCCTGGTCGTATTTCTCTACGGGCACCGCCCCAAGATTCAGCTCGTAAAAGCCGCTGCCCACAGCAAGATAGCCATCCAAGCTCATATACTTGCTGTCATACTGGGGCCGCAGCACAGCGATGCGGCACTCCAACCCGCCGGGGGTTTTATAGGTCAAAAACTCCACGTCCCGGGGGTACTCATAGGTCCACACCCCCTCGAAGACGAAGTCCGATTCCGGGGCGTTCTCGGTCAGAATTGTCACCGTCTCCGTGGCGCCGATATCATTTTTGACAATGTGCTGCGCCCAGAGACGCACGGATTCCACCCGTCCCTCGGCGTCGCCGTGGGCGGTCACGCTGCATTCACAGTCCTCAAAGGGAAAGCTGGGCGTTTTCAGCCCCGACAGACCGATGTATTCCATGGCCTGATCGATCCTGTCAAATTTCACCGTGCAGTCCCCCGGATTCACGGCAATCGAAGACCAGGCGGGCTGGGAATTGTCTTCGGCGTACTGCCGCGCGATGGTCTCGCCGGCGCTTTGAATTTCCCCCGTAAAGCTGCTCCAAGGCACCAGGGGAAGCTGCGTCTTCGCCTCAATACCCTGTTCTTCCGTCTCCGGCTTGTCGGTTTTTCGCAATTCGATCTGGCTCACCACCGCGTAAACCGTGCCGCCCAGGAGAATCACCGCAGCCACAGCCGCGGCCAGACGTCCCAACAGCTTCGGGCGGACGCGCCGGGCAGGCGCAGACCTTTCGTCCAGCAGGGCGGGATCAATGTCGTTAATTTTTTCCAGAAAATCCAGTTCCTTCACAAGTCATACCCCTCTTTCGTCAGTTGTTTCGCGAGCTCCCGTCTGGCGCGCAGAAGCAGAGACTTGACCTTGGCCTCGCTCATGCCGAACCTGGCTGCGATCTGCCGCAGGGGCTCCGCGTACCAGTAGCGGCGCACAAAGACCTGCCGCTTTTCCTCGGAAACGGACCACAGCCAGCAGCTGACCGTCTCGCTCAGAGCCCGGGCCTCCACAACAGCTTCCGTGTCCTGATCGGAGCGGAGCAGTTCCGCCAGCTCGTCGGTGAGGGCCACCAGCTCCGCGCTGCGCTTTTCGGCGGAGAGCGCCTTCACGCAGTTGAGAGCTCTGGCCCGGACGATCTTCGCCAGGAAGGGAAACAGGTAGTCCCTCGGCTCATGGGGCGGGATACGGTTCCAGGCTTCCAGCCAGGCGTCGTTGACACACTCCTCCGCCGCCCCCTCGTCCCCCAGGATCCCCCGGGCCAGGGCCAGCAGCCTTTTCCCGTATTTCTCCCCGGCATAAGCCAGCGCCGACTCGTCTCTTGCGAGAAACAAGTCTACAATCCGCGCATCATCCATACAGTTGCTCCTTTCTCTATCCTTGAAGGCCTTCACTAAGGAAATCAACTTCCTGGAGCGCTTGGTTGCGAAAGAAACGGATTAATTATTTATTTCAGTCTCTTGACAGCCTCCCGAACAGCGGCGAGCAGCGCGTCAACCTCCTCTTCCGTCGTAAAGCGGCTCAGAGACGCCCGGACGGAGCCGTCAATGACCGCCGGGGCTACGCCCATGGCCTCCAGCACGTGGCTCCGGTGGCCCTTGGCACAGGCGGAGCCGGCGGAGACGTAGACCTCCCGGTCTTGCATGCAGTTGATGAGTCCCTGGGAGCGGACGCCGGGGACAGCGAAGCTGACGATATGGGGAGCCTCCTGGGCTCCGTTCAGCATCACGTCGTCCACGGCGGCCAGCCCGGCGCGAATACGCTCCTTAAGGGCGTTCTCCCGGGCCAGGTCCTCCCGAAGAGTGGGCAGGGCGGCCTCGCAGGCCGCGCCGAAGCCCAGGATATTGGGCACTGCCTCGGTGCCGGAGCGGAGCCCGCTCTCCTGGCCGCCGCCGTGGAGATAGGGGGGCAGGGACAGGCCCTTGCGAACGTACAGCGCGCCCGCTCCCTTGGGTCCGTGAATCTTATGGGAGCTGACGGAAATCATGTCCGCCTCCAGGGCGGTGGCCCGGAAGGGCACCTTCAGAAAACCCTGGACCGCGTCGGTGTGGAAAATGGCGTTGGGGGCCAGCCGGTGGGTCAGCTTCGCCATGCTCTGAATGGGCATCACGGAGCCCACCTCGTTGTTCACCATCATCACGGAAACCAGGATCGTATCCGGCCGCAGGGCCGCCCGTAGCGCCTCCAGGCTCACGGTGCCGTCCGCCTCCGGGGCCAGATAGGTCACCTCAAAGCCCCGGGCCGCCAGCTCCTGCATGGGGCGGAGAATGGCGTGGTGCTCGATTTGGGTGGTGATGATATGCTTCCCACGCTTGCCCAGCTTTTGGGCGGCAGAAAAGACGGCCCAGTTGTCCGCCTCGGTGCCGCCGGCGGTAAAGAAGACCCGGTCCGGCTCCGCCCCAAGGGCGCGGGCCACGGAGAGCCGGGCCGCCTCCACCCGCCGACGGGCCTCCGTCCCCAGCCGATGCAGGGCGCTGGGATTCCCCCAGCAGTCCGTCAGGGCCTCAGTCATGGCCGCCACCGCCTCCGGGCAGGGCCTGGTGGTGGCGGAATTGTCAAAATATGCTGTCATTTAGTTCTCCTGAATTTTGCATTTTGCATTTCTGTGGGAGCGGGGGAACGGCCGGCAGAGTGCCGTCCCTACTTCCCCACGCAAAAGCGCTCAAAGATCCGGTTCGTGATATCCTCCCGGACGGTGCGGCCGGTGAGCTCGCCCAGGGCCTCCAGGGCGGCTTCCAGCTCCGTCAGCACGGCATCGGGGGTGATCCCGGTCTGCATGGCCTCCAGAGCCCGGCTGAGGGCGTCTCCGGCCCGGCCCACGGCCTCCGCCTGCCGGGTATTGGTCAGGATGGTGCCGTCGCAGGGCAGATCCGCGCCAAAGGTCTTTTCGATCCAGCCGCAGAGCTGATCCAGTCCGTCCCCCCGGGTAGCGGAGACAGCGAAGATGGGCTCAAAGGGCAGTTGAACCCGGAAGACCCGCTGGGGCAGGTCCGTCTTATTCAGCACGGCAACCGCCTGCCTGGCCTCTCTGGCGGCTGCCATGGCCTGCCGGTCCTCCTCGTCCAGGGGGACGGCGGCGTCGCAGACAAAGATCGCCAGGTCCGCCTGCTCCGCGGCAGCCCGGGAGCGCTCCACCCCCAGGGCCTCCACCCGGTCCTCGGTTTGGTGAATGCCTGCGGTATCGGTGATTCGGGCCAGAACCCGACCGAAGCGGGCCGCCTCCTCCACGGTGTCCCGGGTGGTACCGGGAATGTCCGTAACAATCGTCCGGTCAAAGCCCACCAGGGCGTTCAACAGAGAGGACTTGCCCGCGTTGGGCTTGCCCACCAAGGCAATCCGTACGCCCTGCTTCAGAATACGGCCCCGGTCGCAGGTGGCCCGTAGCCATTCCAGCTGGGCCCGGTCCGAGCGGATGCGTTCCTCAAAATCTGAGAGCTTGAAATCCGGTATCTCTTCGTCCGGGTAGTCCAGAACGGCGTGGTAGTGGCTGCAAATATCTGTCAGCCCCTCGTAGATGGGGCGCAGGCGCCGGTCCAGGGCCCCGCCAACCTGGGCGGCGGCGTTGGCCGCCATATCCACGGTCTGAGCCTCGATGAGATCAATGATTGCCTCGGCGCCGGTGAGGTCAATTTGTCCGTTCAGGAAGGCTCGTTTGCTAAACTCTCCCGGCTGGGCGGGCCGAGCGCCCGCCCGGTAGAGGGCCTCCAGACCGGCCGTCAGTACAGCGGGAGAACCGTGGCACTGGAGCTCCACCGTGTCCTCTCCGGTATAGCTGTGGGGCCCTCGGGTATAAACTGCCAGCGCCTGGTCGATCTCCCGGCCCTGGACGTCATACAGGGTTCCCAGAACCAGCTTTCGGTCCGGCGCGTCGGAGAGGGGCTTCCCGTTTTTGCAGCGGAAGACTGCCCCTGCCGTTTCGGCACAGCCTTCCCCGGACAGCCGCAGAATTCCGATAGCGCAGGGCTGGCTGCCGGTAGAGATTGCCGCGATGATGTCTGCCATAATCACACGCCTCCCAAATGATTTTGGCTTATTATATCCTCTTTTCTCCCACAAAACAAGCCCTTTTCACACTGTTCTTCGATATTAAATCTATGTATCAGTTGCATTTTTCCGCAGCTTCTGCTACAATAAGAGGCACTTGACAAACATTCGGGAAAACAGGTGATTTTATGCTGGAACTCAGTCCCTCCAACATGCTCGTGCTACTGATGTCCGCTATGCTGGTCTGGGTCAGTGTCAACGTCCTGATCTCCACGATTCGGATCAATCGAACCTACGAGCTTGTCTCCAACCGGTTTATCTATCCCGCCAACTGTAAGCCGGAACTGTGTCAGGACCCGGCGGGTTTTATTCGCTTTATGACCCCCAGGCTGATCGGCTTTGGTGTGCTGGGCCTGCTGCTGTCAGTCTTTTTCGTGGTGAACGAAATGACAAGTCTGCTGGCCGCTCTCCCTGCCTGGTTTTCTGAGGGGGCCGCCCTGTTTCTCTTCGTTCCGCTGTTTATCTGGTACGTAATCTTCATCAACAAGGCCGCCAAGCGGTTCTGGTAAGGAGTTAACTATGAAGACCTGGAAACTTGTCATTCTCGACGGCGAACGCACCAACCCCGGGGACCTGAGCTGGGACCCGCTCCGGGCGCTGGGCGAGCTGACCGTCTATCCCGGCACCGCCCCGGAAGAAATGATCTCTCACATCGGAGACAACGAAATCGTCATTCTGGACAAGCCTGTGGTTACCAGGGAGATTCTGGAAGCCTGTCCCTCGGTGAAAATGATCGCCCTCTTTGCCACGGGCTTCAACCACATCGACATCGAAGCCGCCCGGGAGTTGGGCGTTACGGTTTGCAACGCGCCCGGCTATTCCTCCTGGGCCGTCTCTCAGCTGGCCGCCGCCCTGCTGCTGGAGATTACCACTCAGGTGGGGCTGCACAGCCAGGTGGTAAAACGGGGCGATTGGAAGGATACCTCCTATTTCTGCCGTATCGCTCCGGGCCTCACCGAGATTGCAGGAAAAACCGTGGGCATCATCGGCTACGGCGGCATCGGCCAGGCCTTTGGCAGAATCATGAAGGCCATGGGTGCTGAGCTGCTGGTCTATTCCCGGCATCCCCACCCGGAGCTGGAGGATGAACACACGCACTATGTCAACCCGGAAAGAATCTTCACGGAATCGGACATCATCTCCCTCCACTGCCCCATGAACGCGGACAGCGCCGGGATCATCAACCGGGAATCTCTGGCAAAGATGAAGGACGGAACCATTCTGATCAATACCTCCCGGGGCGGTCTGATCGTGGAGGAGGACGTAGCGGAAGCCCTGCGGAACGGGAAGCTTCGGGCTCTGGGCCAGGACGCCTTCACCGTGGAGCCCATTCGCCCCGACAATCCCCTGCTCTCGGCCCCCAATACCTTCCTCACCCCCCACATGGGCTGGGCGCCTCATGAAACCCGGGCCCGGCTCATCTCCCTGGTAGCAGATAACATTCGGGGCTTCCAGGATGGCGCGCCACGGAATGTAGTCAACGGCTGACAGCCCCCGAAAAGTGTCGTTTTCGGCACTTTTTTACCCAAATAACATACTATTTCAGTAGGTAATTAATCAAAGGAGGAAACCGTATGTCCCCCACTTTTCAGGAAGAAACCCGGGCGCCGGGGGAGGCTGGCCGGGAACTGATCCGGCAGACAGCCCTGGCCCTGGGACAGTTTCAGGTTCCGGCAGGCCGGGATTGCGTGGGCCTCCGGGCCCGGGCGGAACGGCTGACCGATCTTTTGATCGACGCCATGTTCCCCCGTCACGCTGAGGCACGGGACACCGACGCCGCGGAGCGGCTGGAGCAGGCCTTCGCCCTGCTGGATCTCTGCCTGCGGCAGGTGGAGGCCCGGAACCCGGCTTCCACCGCCGAGGCCCTGCTCCGCGGGCTTCCGGAGGTCCGCAGGCAGTTGGGCACCGATCTGGAGGCAGCCTACCGGGGTGACCCGGCGGCAGCCAGCCTGGATGAGATTCTCCTGTGTTACCCGGCCTTCCGGGCCATCGCCACCTATCGGCTGGCCCACATCCTCTATCAGACAGGCATTCCCCTGCTGCCCCGGATCATGTCGGAATACGCCCACCGGCTGACCGGCATTGACATCCATCCCGGGGCAACCATCGGCGATTATTTCTTTATCGACCACGGCACCGGCGTAGTCATCGGCGAAACCTCCACCATCGGCCGGGACGTGAAGCTCTACCAGCACGTTACCATCGGCGCCAAGAGCTTTGAGGTGGGGCCGGACGGCGCCCTGGTCAAGGGCGTCAAACGCCATCCCGACATCGGTGACCGGGTGGTGATCTATGCTGGCGCCACAATCCTGGGCGGCGACACCCGGATCGGTGACGACTGCACCATCGGCGGCTCGGTATGGCTCACCCACTCCGTTTCCGCGGGGACCCTGGTTCTGGCCCAATCCGCCGTGACCACCGCCCGGGTCACGGGGAAATAGCCGGCAGGCATAAATCGACAGGCGGCAACTTCAGTTGCCGCCTGTCTTCGTTTCGGTGTTAATAATTCTTTGTGGTCTCCACCCGCTCTGCCTGAACGGTATCTCCCTGCCAGGTGCCGGTGAGGATCACCATGGTGCCGATGGCGGGAACCTCCGCCTGGGCGGCAAAGGGCTGGGTCCAGGCGTTGTCGTAGTAGGGATGCTGGACCGTGGTGGGATTCATGACCCGCCCATAGAGCCGCAGGGTCTTGCCCGCAAAGGCATCCGGCTTGTACTGCATGTTCAGAAGCTGCACCCGCTCCAGGGTAGCGTCCATTGTGGTCATATCCACGTCGCAGGTCTCCGGGGTAAAGGCCGTCTCCAGCTCCACCTTGGTATCCGTGAACCAGAGCTTGTCCAGGGCGGCGGCGTCCCGGGTCAGGGTGCCGGTCATTTTGACCAGACTGCCGCTGGCGGGCAGGCTGTCCGGGTCCTGGGGGACAAATTCCCACTGCCAGTCGCAGCACTTGGTAGCGTCCATATAGCCCCAGACGTAGTAGCGGGTTCGATTGTTGAACGCATCGTGAACGCGGGCCAGGGTGCCTTCCTTGGTAACGGTCTTGCCCACATAGTCGTCCGCCATATCGTTGAAGAAAATATTTTGATACAGGATATACTCCGTCTGGTTCAGCACAGTCGGCATGGTGTCCGCCACAGCGGGGGTGTTGCTGGCGTTCGCGGCAGTGTTGCCGCTTTGGGTGGGGCTTTGGCCGCTGTCGGAAGCGGTTTCTGAGCCCTGACAGGCGACAAGAGAGAGCAAAAGGGAAAGGCTGAGAAGCATCAAAACCAGTTTTTTCATGGATATCCTCCTTCATTCAACGGCTTTTGACAAAGCCAATCAGCGAAAAGAGTCCAAACACCACAATGTCCGCCACCACGATGGTGGAACCCACGGGGGTGCCTCTGTCGGCGGCAATCAGGATTCCCGCCGCGGCGCAGAGCACGGAAATGCATGCCGCGCAGATAGAGACCCCCCGGAAGCTTTTGAACACGCGCATGGCGGACAGGGCCGGGAAGACCACCAGGGCGGAAATCAACAGGGAGCCCACCAGCTTCATGGCCAGGACGATCACCACGGCGATGACGACGGCGATCAGCAGGTTGTAGAGCCGGGTCTTCGCGCCGGTGGCGGCGGCGAAGTTCTCATCGAAGGTGACCGCGAAAATTTTGTGGTAGAACAAGACGAAAAATGCCACCACGACCACGGACAGGCCAATGGACATCCAAACCTCCAGAGGCTTCAGCGTCAAAATGGAGGTGCCGCCGAAAAGCGTGGTACAGACGTCGCCGGAGATATTGGCCTTTCCGTTGGGCGGGAAACGATTCATCAGAAGATAGCCCACAGCCAAGGCTCCCACGGAAATCATGGCCACAGAGGCATCGCCCTTGATTTTGGCGTTGGACCCCGCCGCCAGTAGAAGAACCGCACAAACAATGGTCACAGGCATTACCAGAAGCATGTCGTTGGTCAGGCCCACCACGGCGGCAATCGTCATAGCCCCGAAGGCCACATGGCTCAGTCCGTCGCCGATGAAGGAGAAGCGCCGCAACACCAGGGTCACCCCCAGCAAGGAGGCACAGAGGGCCACCAGGACGCCCACCAGCAGGGCGTTTTGCACATAGGGAAGCTCCAAATAATCCCAAAGCGTCATGGATTCATTCCTCCCCGCTCCAAATAACGCACGCCGGTCTCGCTTTTCAGGTAGTCCTCCACCCGGCCGCAAAAAATCCTGGCCCCGATGTGCAGTATGTGGGTCGCGTACCGCAGCGCGGCTTCCAAATCGTGGGAGATCATCACCACGGTGATCCCGTCCTTCCGATTCAGGTCGGCAATCAACTGGTACATCTCCGCGGTAACCTTGGGGTCCAGGCCCGCCACGGGCTCATCCAGCAGGAGGAGCTTGCGGGTGGCGCAGAGGGCTCTTGCCAGCAGAACCCGCTGCTGCTGACCTCCGGAGAGCTCCCGGTAGCAGCGCTTGGCCAGCTTTTCAATCTCCATGCGGCGGATGTTCTCCCAGGCCAAGTTCTTGTCCGCCTTGGAATAGAAGGGCCGGAAGCCCTGCCGCCCCTGACAGCCGGAGAGCACAATCTCATAGACGCTGGCCGGGAAGTCCCGCTGAACCACCGTCTGCTGGGGCAGGTAGCCGATCTCGTTCTGCCGCAGACCGTCACCGGTCTGCACCTTCCCCTTCAGCGGGTGGATCAGCCCCAGGATGGTCTTCATCAGGGTGGACTTGCCGGAGCCGTTCTCGCCCACAATGCAGAGATAGTCCCCTGTGTTTACTTCAAAATCAATGTGCTCCAGGATTGGTTTCCCCTCGTAGCCGAGGGAGAGATCATTGCAAGCGAGCAGGGCCATACGAACACCTCAGAATCATGTGATTTTCAGTTGAGCGCTTCCTTGAGAACCTCCAGGTTCTTTTCCATAATGCCGTAATACGTGATCCCGTCGGCAACGCCCTGGGCCGTCACGGACTGGATAGAATTCAACTCCAAAATCTTCGCGTTCTTGGCCTTGGAGTTGGAAACAACGGTCTCCGCCAGGCGTGTGTTGGAGCCCTCAATCTTCATGACGCAGGGCAATTCCAACTCGTCCACCTTGTTCACCAGGAAATTGACCGTCTCAAAGGATGCCTCAGATTCCGCAGAGCAGCCAGAAAAGGCAGCCCAGCACTGCAAGTCGTAGTCCTTCGCCATGTACAGGAAGGGGAACCGGTCGGCAAAGAGCAGGGTTTTCCGGGTTGCGGCTTCCACCGTTTCGGCGTAGGCCTTGTCCAGTGCCGTCAGCTTTTCCGTATAGGCCCTGCAGTTTTTCATATAACTGTCTTTGCCCTGGGGATCGACCTCCGCCAAGGCGGCCTCGATCTTCCCGCAGAGGATGCCGGCGTTCCGCAGGGACAGCCAGATATGCTCATCATATTCCGGCTCCTCATGGTCGTGATCCTCGTCCTCGTGGTCGTGATCCTCGTCCTCGTGGTCGTGGTCCTCACCCTCGTGATCGTGATGATCGTGGTCGTGCTCTTCCATGCCCTCCAGGGTTTCCTCCTCCCGGGCGGCGCTGCCCAGCAGGTCCATCAGGCAGAGGACCTTCATGTTGGGATTTGTGGCCTGGGCCAGGGCGTCCGGAACCCACTTGTCGGACTCGCCGCCCACGTAGATGAAGAGGTCACAGGTGGATATTTTGTAGATGTCCTCCACCGTAGGCTGGTAGTTGTGCAGGTCAGCGCCCTTATCCAGCAAAAGGGTCGGAGCCACGCGATCACGCTGATCGCCGATGATCTGACGGGTCCAATCGTAGGCCGGGAAGATGGTAGCCACCACGGAAATGGACTTCCCGGTCATGTCGGGTCGGGTGGCTGTGGTGGCGGCTGTGCCGCCCTCATTGGAACAGCCGGCGAAAATCGCCAGCAGCAAAACGGCGCAGAGCGCCAGTATCAATCTTTTATGTTTCATTTGATTATTGAAGATCCTTTCCGCTTCTGATTATTGTTTTGTCCGGACTGTGGCGCGATCAGCGGCGCGCAAAAATGCCGCCGCGCCGCCCTTTCAAGACAGCATCAGGACCTTTTGCGCCGCCAGCGTATCCCGTCTGCGGAAAACGGCATAATGGAAACGCCTGCAAAGACGGCACAAAACTGCGCCAACCGCAGTTATCACCGCAACTGCAAAGCCGCACTTTTCCGCCCGCCAAGTCCGTGCCAGCGCGCAGAATGGGCAATCGTCATCATGGTGCCGACTTTCGTGCAATTGGCCAGACACCAGCAGGCACAGACCAAGCAGCAGGAGCACCGCCAGCACGGCGGCAATCGTCTTTTTGTTTCGCAGCATAGATCTCTTATTTCTCCCGCTGGCAGTTCTCGCAGACGCCGTAGAGCACCGTGTCGCTGCGGTCCACCGCAAAGCCGTCCAGCTTGGCAATGGAGCCCAGCAGGGCCTCCGTCTCAGCCTCGTCCATGTGGAAGGTCTTGCCGCACTTCTTACAGCTCAGATGCAGGTGATCCTTGCATTCCTCCGCCTTCATGTACTGATAGAAGACCTCCCGGCTGCCGGACTTGACTACCTTCCGCACCGAGCCGTCCTGCTCCAGAGCGGAGAGGTTGCGGTAGACGGCGCTAACGCTGATTTCCGGCAGGTCCTGGGAAATCTGCCCCGCGGTCAGGGTCTCGTCCGCATGATTGTGGAGGTAGGTAAGCAGCCGCTTTCTGGGCTCTGTCATATAGACTTGCATGGGAAGGCCCTCCGATCTGCGAATCGTTCGCAATTTCGTACCTGCACACTATACCACGACTCCCCGCATTTGTCAATAAAAAATGCGAATGATTTGCAAATTTGCATGCAAATCATTCGCATTGCGAAAGGCTACAGATTCTGACTCATTCGATACAGCATAGTCACCGCTTCCGCCCGGGTGCAGGCTCTGTCAGGGCGAAATTTCGTAGGGCTTGTTCCGCTTGTGATGCCGTTTTCCCAAGCCCAGCGCACGGCGTCGTAGTACCATGCGTTTTTCGGCACATCTGTAAAGGGCATGGTTTCCGGCTTTCTGTTCCCGTCATAGGCGGGTCTTCCGTAGCCCAGGATGGAGCTGTCATTCAGCGGGTAGCTCCTGCGCCGGACCATGTTGTTGCTGTTGCCCTCAATGGTGTAGACCCGGCCGTTCTCTACCTTCTCCACCAAGCCGGTATGCCGGACGTTGGAATCGGTGCCGAAAAAGATCTGATCTCCCGGCTCCGGGGTGGTATGCCATGCGCCGGCGGCCTTGTAGTACCGCACCGACATACCGCAGCCGGCCCCGTAGGGCCCCGTATAATACAGAGCATCCTGCGCCCGCTGGGAATCCATGCCGGAGGCCATATAGAGACACCAATCCACGAAGAGCGCGCACCAATCGTAGCCGTTTTTCGGCCCCTGGTAGAAGTGGGGATCCGCTTCCCAAAGGTCCCGGGCATACTTGGTCCAGTTGCCCGTACCGGCATTGGCAGTCTTGCTGTCCAGGTCTTTGTCGGTGCCCTTTTCCCGATACCCAAGCTCGTGCTCTGCAATTCGAAGCACATCATCCCGATAGATTCTTCCCATTACTCTCACCGTCCTTTCCGGTCGCCCCTTCCATTATACGCAGCCAAAGGGCGCAAGGAACATCAACGCGTTGGCAATGGTGGAAGTATTCGGGGGTGACAAAGTCCCGCCAACATTGCAAAACTTGACACCGGAGGCGGGGTCGGGGCCGCGCAGCCACCAGTTCTTTCCGGAGGAGGAAAGGCCGATTGAGCGCTCGGTTCCCTTTTTCCGAACATCCTCAGAGAACCGATAGAACGTGATCCAGCTCCCCTCCCCGGGAACGGAGTGGGCATTCACCCCGAAGACCTCCACCTCGGACCGCAGGGCAAGCTTATTATTCTGGACCGCTTCGATCTCAGTGGACTGATCTCCCTCGCCGGTGAGCACGGAAAAAGTCCTCAGCCTGGTTTTCAGCCAGGACGGCAACGCTTCCGCCATTGCGGGCAGGGTGGTAGTATACATCTCCGTAACACCATAGCCACCCGTGTTCGTGGCGGTGGCAGCCATGCGCTGCTCGCCGGTAACGCATTCCGCGAAATCGAACTGGAACAGGCTGCCGCAGGAATTGTAGTCACCAAATTCCGAAATGACAATTTCCAAATCCTGGGCCGCGTGAGACACATTGTTTCCGCCCGTAAAGGCGTCCAAGTGAATGGTGCGAACGTCGCCTACCCGCCAGCCGCCGTCCGCCTGCAGGTCAATATCCCCATTTCGGGCTGCGTCGATCATGGCCGCCACATCTGCGTCGGAGCCCCAGGTGAAGGAAACAAGATTCACTCCCGCCTTGCTCCTGGCCACAGGGGCGACCTTCAGCGTGTAACGGATGACCCCGGCATCTCCGGGCTGGATAGTCACAGGCGTGTCCAACACGGTTCGGTCCAGCAGGCAGACCGTGCTGTTATTGGTGGTTCCACCGGGGTAAGGCGCACCCTTAATGTTCTGCTTGTAGCCGATCTCCCGGATGGTGATTGCTTCGCTGCCGGTGTTGGTGATGGTGACGGAATAGGCAAGAAACGGTGCGCCAGGCGGCTCGCAGCCCGCCTCCGTGGTGCTGACCGAAAGACTGACCCCGCTGGAAATTGTGCTTTCCAGATTAAAATCATTCACGGTAGCCGGGGTCCCGCCCGTGCCGATGGAGATCCCCGCCGCAGCAGCGTTCGTAGTAGCAGCTGCCGCACGGGTGTACGGGAAATCAGTGAAATTGCCGCACAAAAACCTGACGCATCCGTTTACGGCAATAACAGGCAAATGGCCGTAGGTCATTGTGCTGGATTCCAACACCGACGCCAAAATGTTTTCATAATTTTTTGTAAGCATGGGTTCCTCCTCTTACTCCGTGATTTCCACTGCCGCCGCGGTGGGCGCAAACTGGCTGAAAAAGGCTCCGATGTTGTAAACTGCGGACTGATCCGCTCTGGGATATTGGCTGACGTAGGACAGTCCGATGTCCGCCTCGCAGTATTTTCCAGCGGTTTTCAGCGAGAGTTTCCCGGTGCTGTCCAGCTCCGCAATAATTTGACCCTTGTAGATCAGGCTAACCCCGGCCATTACTCGACACCTCCAGTGTACAGCGGCAGCTGCAGGGTAAACAGCTGCGCCCCCCCGCTGTTCCGAAACGCAGCCAGCCCTGCCGCATTCAGGTCTGCGGAGGCTGGCACAGACGCGGCGTCTGCCTTCTCCTCCGTCATCTTTTGAATCCAGTCAACAAGAAACGGCTCCATCAGGGCCCGCGAAAAGAGAATATCAATCAGGTTCATAGAACTCCTCCTTTGGATTCTTCTCTGTTTTCCCCCAGCTCGTCACACGGATTCTCACCGCCGCCCGGGTCTCCCCGCCGGAATCCGTCGGTGCGGATCCGCTTTTGTGACAGACGCATCAGGAAAGCCGTCCCCCGCTTTTGTATCTTAGAAAATCCGTTTTCCTGAATTGTCACCCATATTATACCACATTTTTCCCATAAAATCAAGCTTTTGAGATACTTTTTTATTGTCTCCCAGTTGCCGCAAGAACAGAGCCCCAGGCCGAAGCCCGGGGCTCTGTTCCAGATGCTCGATCATCAGTTGTCTGACCGATTGTAACCGTTTTTCATGGTCTCGGAGGATGCCAGAAGCACCTTGTTCAAGGTCTGGACAGATTGCTCCTTCGCCATTTTCGCCAGCTTTTCATTAGCCTCGGCAGCGAGAGAATAATCCCCGGAATCCAGCATCTTCCTGTCGTACTCCCGCAGCAGTTGAAGGCCCTTTGTCATCACTGCCGCCTGGTAGCGGTCAATGTGCTGGGCACACTGGTTGTAGCTGTGGTCCGCCAGGGCGCCGATCAGACGGCTGGCCCAGTAGAAGTTCTCCGTGGAGCAATCCATGGATACGTTCGCCAGATAAGCCGGCATTTTGCTGACGTTGGTATAGACCGGCAGCAGGGCATCGAAGGTGGTGGAGCCGAAGCAGATCCACTCCACGCCCCGAAGCTCCACGGGGTAATCCGGACGGATCTGGCAGACGGAGGTAACGCCGGTGCGGTTGATGCCGATGGAGCGATACTTGCCCCGCAGGCCGGTGTCATGATTGAGATAGGGATTGTACGGGGTCCCTTGATAATTGGAGGAAAGCAGGTATTTCACGTCCTCCACAGCCAGCTTCCGTTCCGGCACAAAGGACCAGGGAATGTCGTCGCTTTCCGGTGTGAAGTCCGCGCCAGGTCCGTCCCAGCGAAAGCTCCGGGGGGCCAGACACCGCCCCATAAACCAGGCCCGCGGGGTGTTATAGACGTGATCCTGGTCCGTATGGGAGCCGAAAATGTTTCTGGGATTGAAAACGCCGTTCTGGTTCAGATCCAGATAGTTCTCCGCAATAAATTCCCGCAGATCCGCGGAGCAGAGGTGGTCCTTCTTCGGGCCGAAGGCGTCATTCAGGTCAAAGCTGTCCATGCCAAACTGGTTGGGCATCACCACAACCACGTCGTCCGGCACCCGCTTTGCCATCCAGTGATGGCCGCCAATAGTCTCCAGCCACCAGATTTCCTTATCGTCGTTAAATGCAACGCCGTTGGATTCATAGGTCCCATACTGCTCCAGCAGCTGTCCCAAGCGCAGCACGCCCTCCCGGGCGGAACGGATAAAAGGCAGAACCAGGACCAGGATATCTTCCTCGCCGATGCCGCCGGGGATTTCCTTCTCCCGGCGTGATTTTGGCTTTTGCAGCTCGACCAGAGGATCCGCCGCAAGGACCCGGGGATTTGAGGTGATGGTTTCCGTGGCAGTCATGCCCACACCGGCCGCATTGATTCCTGTGGCAGCCCAGACGCCGTTGGAGGGGTCCACACTGGGGCAGGCCGTATAGGAGAGGGGCTCCTCCGGCAGCTCCACAACCACATGGGACAGGACGCTCTTATAGCGCCGCTTCTGCTGCTTTGGGGTGACAACGATAAGCTTCTTCTCGTCAAAATGGCCGTCGTCGGTCCGGGCGATCATGGTGGATCTGTCGTTGGAGGCATTTTTGCCCACCAAAAGGGTTGTACAAGGCATAGAATATCCTTCCTTTCCGGTTGATTCAGCGAAATTATACCATATTTACGCCTGTCTGGCAACCGGTCAGCGGCACATTCACCGAAAAATGCCACAAAATGAACACACCGGGCTCCGCCAATTCGGCGGAGCCCGGTCGTATGTTTCATTAGGTTCCCTCCGGCGTGTTGACCACCAGAATTTCCGGTGCAGGCCAGTCGCCGTAGTGAGTGTTGACGAAGTCGTTCTCGTCAGTGGGGTACTTATTGTCCGCGCCATCGCCAAGCTGGTTGACCGTTCTCAGGTTGTACTTGCCCTGATAGTAGGCAACCAGTGTGTCGTCATAAGGGCTGGCGTCGGAACGAGGATTGGTCTCAGAACCGGTGGAAACAAACGCACGGTAAGACGCTGTAGACGTATCAAAGGCACTGGCGCCGGTGGGGCCGTCGCTGACTGCAGGGATGCCCCCATTCACAATGGAGAAGTAATAGTTGCCTTCGTAAACAGTCACTTCATTTGTACTTAGCGTGGCGGCAAAGGCGCCTTGCATGCCGGAACCGTTCACCAGACCGGTACAATAGCTGTAGGAAATGTCTTCGTTCGTGGTACCAACCAGACCGCCGGCGGTAACACCGGACACGGAGCAGGTGGAGTAGCTGTAGGAAATATCCGCGCCATCCACCTTGGCAACCAGGCCGCCGACCATTCCGGTGGGGGCGGTCACGTTATAGCTGTCCTCCTCGGTTTCATAAGCAGCGCCTACGGTGAAGCCCGCAGAATAACAGCCGGACACCTTGCCGCCTTCCACTTTACCGATGAGGCCGCCTGCGCCGTCAGCTTCACTGGTCACGTAAACCGCCGCGGCACTGGCGTTCACTCTGGTGCCAATGCTTTCGCCAATCAGGCCACCGGCCCAACCGGAGGTCGCGGTGACGCCCACATTAGCTGCCAAATCGCTGCTCTGGCAAACCAGCACATTGCGAACCTGACTATCTTTCATATAGCCTGCCAAGGTTCCGGCACCGTTGGTACCGGTGACATTAAAGTCCTGCAGCTTGAGATTCATGACGTTGATCTGCCCGGTGGGTCTGCCGAATAGACCGGCATAGCCGCGTGCGTTTATCTTCAGATCAGCGATGGTGTGATTCTGCCCGTCATAACGCAGGTTGTAATTGGGATTGATGGGCTCGTAGCAGCCTGGCTCAGCGCTTTTATGTTCTCCAATCTTATCATACACCACAACGTTTTCCGGGTCCTCCGGATCGATGGCATTTACGAAATTCTTCCAGCTCAAATCGGAGGTCTGAGCCGCGGTAAAACCGGTTCCAAGTCGCTCAGTATCGAATTCAGAAATTTGGATGTCCAAATTCTCCAGATGTCGAATATTAGCAACGCCAAGGGTCTCGAGGGTATTGTCCGCGCCAATCTCACATTCTCCAAACAGGCTGTTGGTCACCTGCTCAGAGCTAAAGGCCACGTTGGTATACACCTGGTCGTTATACGCCACAGCATAGACCTTGATGTCTTCGCCGGCAATCAGACCAGCGTCACTAAACTGCTGGGCAAAGTGCTTTCCATTCTCCGTGATATCATCCAGAACAATCCGGAACTGGTTGGATCCAGTGTCCCAGTAGGTGGAGTCCGTCTTGACGAGGTCAATCTCCTTGCTTTTATTGCTGGTCTCACCGTGAATCACCAACTTAAGCTTTGCATAATCCTCATCAGGATTGGGATTATTCACGAGAACATAAAGCTTTTCCGCATTGACCAACTGAATCTGCGGAGCGTTGAGCTTTGCGCCGCGGGCATCACCGGCCTCTGTGCCACCATAGTAGCCAATGACAGATCCATCAAAGTCACGAAGCTGCTCGCGTTTGTCTTCTTGCCCGGCGATGTCAAGAAGGGCATAATAGTCGCCGTTCGTGTAGGAATACGCATAGCGACCGTTATCCGACCAGTAGAACACATCGAGAATCTGAGCAGGTGACTTCTGATAGCGAATGACGTAGGATCCGGAACGAACCGTCTCGTCCACAGAGCCAGGCGGCAGGATCAGATCCCAAACAGAATCATCTCCGTTCTGGCATACGCCATTCTCCACGACAAGCCGGTACACACCCGTTCCCGCTCCTTCCTCATCACCGAAGTTGGTTCTGCCAAGGAAGCCTTCGTGCTCGGCCATGGTCAGGTGGTTCTGTGCTGCCACAAAAATAGACTTTGCGTAGCCGTCATATTCAAGCTTTGTTGTAGAACGCAGATAATCTACAACGCTCAAAATAACGACGGTTGCCAGAATCGCGAGAATGCCCACAACCAACAGCACCTCTGCCAATGTGAAACCTTTTTTTGATTTAAATTTCCGCATAATCATCACCTATCGCAGTTTCAGCCAATATTTCCAATGACCCTTACTTCAAAGGCCACATCTCCCAAATCAGCGGTCACTTGCTCTCCGTCTCCGTTTTTCTTCTTGCAGACTCTCAGACCTTCAAATTTCACGATACCGTCCTCCAGAACCGCTTTCGTAAACGTGGAGTACAGCCCTTCTGTCGATGCCTCCTTGGAAACCAGAAGGCCCTCATAGGTGGTCCTTTCGGTGCCAGCCGTTCCATCCGGCAACGCAACCTTTTTCAGATGGATTCCTTCGCCGTCCGATACAGTCAGCACGCACTTGGCGCCAAAAGCGTCCGTGTAGGTAATCTTCTGTTCGTCGTGTTCGTCGCGCTTGACATCCTTGGCCATGGAAAGCTCATCCCGCAGAGCCGTCATGGAGGTTGATAACAGAACCTGTGAATGAGAGGCGTCCGAGGTTTTGGCCAGAACTTCCGCAGCAGCAGGGATTCCGGCTGCCATTACACCGGCCACCATCAACATAATCATGATGACAACCAGCGTTTCCGCAAGGGACGCGCCCCTACGATTGTTCTTTCCAGCTATCTTTTTTATCATGGCTCACTATCCCTCTTGTACGACGTGACCGCATAACTGTGGAACGTATCATTGATGTAGTACAGAACGGAAATCGTTTCCGGAGAGGAATCAGTAAGCCGGGTCGCAGTAGTGCCAATGTCTTCGATAGAAGCAAATCCGACTGAACCGCTGCCGGAAGATCCCTCGGTATTTTCTACGAGACGGTTATTTGCGGTCATATAGGTTGACACCGTTTCTTTGCTGCGGATGACGGCTTCCTTCGCGCCGTTAATCATCGAGGCCAGAAGAACAAGTCCAAGCGCCGAAATCATCACGGCAATCAGCACTTCCCCAAGACTTTCGCCCCGGTTGCTTTTCAGGCGAGATCTGATCTTCTTTCTCATTTCAGTCCCTCCTTTTAGGATACCACTTTCTCAAAGCCACCGAGGGTCCAAGTAATCTCAGAGCTTTTCACCAAGGTGGTAACGGTGGTTACTGTCTCTTTGTAGCCGTCGGCAGTGTACTCACGGCTGACACTGTCACTTGAGCTTTCTCTTTCACTCTCAACAATAGAAGGCTTGAAGATGATACGCATCGAATAGGGCTCACCAACGGCGTTCTTCAAGGTCATAACCAGGGTACCATCACTTCTGACCGAGTAATCACATCGAATCTTCAAATCGTCGGCGTTGTCGATGGCCACGGAAGCATGCGTCATCTGAAGCGCGCCGCTGTGCGCATTGCCGTTCTTCATGGAAGCCTCTATGGCGTCATCCGTGTTACAGGAGCTGCCAAAGAGCAGCTGCACAGCACGAGCAGTCAGAAAACTCATGTTCCAATCCAAATCCGAGCCAAGATTTCCGACGGTCGGATAGACATCCAGCGTCAGCACAGCTTCCATATCGTCGTTATCATTTACGATGGTGTCGTATTTCGCAGACTTGGAAGTAGTCTTCGCGCCTTCTGTCACGACCGTTCTGGTTATCCCGCCGAAATTCTGTTCCGTCACGGTATAGTCCGTAGTAACTATCTCCGTGACGACTCTTGTTTGCTCGATTTTAACGGATTCCCCGTTCAATTCTGAAGCAATCAGATAAGCGGCGGAGCTGACATTGTAATAACGTTGATCCATTTGCGCCAGGTTGCTCACCCGGCCCGCAGCGGTGGAACCGGCTGTGATAACCAGGCTGCCGACCACAGTACAGATCAAAAACAGCAACAGCGCGAAGGACATGGATGCGCCCGTTTGGGAGCGCAAAACACTATTTATTTTTCTTTTCATGCTTACTCGCTCCCTCCCGGGCTCACTATGAATTGTTCTTGTCAATGCTTTAGGGGATGAGGTACTCATCGCTTGCAGGCTCAATCAGCGTATTCGTGATCTCAAAGGTATCCGCGCCGCCCTCGTTCCGCTTGAGGCCCTTCACGCCATCCTCGGTCACCTGGAACACGAAGAAGTGAGTCGGTCTCTTGTAATCCTCAGGAACATTCGTCTCCTCCAGGTAGTAGGTGCCCACAGGCAGCTCACCGACGAAGAAGATGCCGGACTCATCGGACTCAAAGGATTCGCCGTCAATCTCGAATTCCGCTCCGTCATAGCTGCGGAGGATGAACTTGGCGCCCTTCAAGGGCTTCAGAACCGTATCGATCTTGCTGAAAATCACGAGACGCTTAGAGGTGGAAATATTCACCACGCCCTTGGCCGCGATATCAGGCGTCGTGACGGCCACGTTGTTCTCGTCGAGCGCAAAGATTGCGTAACCGCCCATGCCGATCTTCTCATTTTCCTTGTAAGCCTCGACCTGAGCGTCGATGTCCGCCTGCGTAATACCGGCAAGCGCAGTCGCCCAGACACCCTCTCGAACATCGGGAGCTACCAGGTTGGAATCGCCGATCAGGACAATGTACTTGTTCTCGTTATCCTTATATCCGTTCGGCGACTTGGTCTCCTTCATGTAGTAGATACCGGCAGAAATCAGCGAGAAGCCCGCAATACCGTCGTTGTCCGACACACCCAGGCCGCGTTCGACTTCATCAGTGCAGGCCAGATCACTGTAAAGGGTAAACTGCGCGCCAGCCAGAGGATCGCCGAAGCCGTCAACCTTCATGAAACCAACGTCCACGCCGCCGGTCCAGTAAATCCATGCGGGATTGGAACCGGTCTGACCGGTGAGATAACCGCCTCTGCAGGAGGTAAGGCTGTCTTCACGGGCGTTGCGGAACGCCTCCATCGTATCTTTGGTGATTTCCTCGTCGCTGTTGATCACCGCGAAAGGCTTCACCATCTGGTAATGGAGCTCATGCTCGGCCCAGACCCAGATGGAGCCGAGATCCGCGTTGAGGTTGCCCATGATCTCCAGGGAGGCGGGAGCAACGGCAGTCTCAGCCAGGTAAATGTCCTGACGGGGCTTGGCGTAATCCGCAAGACCGTTGGTCTGGCCGGAAAGGGTACCGTAGGCAAAGTTGCCGGAAGCGTTGCTCAGGCTGCCATCCTGCAGGACGCCGGGGCCGCCAAAGTCAGGCGCGCCGGAAAGCTGCAGCTTTGCCCCTTCCGTGACGTAGATGCCGGCGCCGACCTCGGAGGTATTACCGACAACGGAGCTGTCCCCCATGGCAACCACAGCGTAATAAACGTACATAGCGCCGCCCTTGACAGAGGCATCATTGCCATAAATACCGCTGTCAGTGATCTTCACGTAGGCATTATCGGTCGCGCTCAAGCCGCCGCCGCGGTTGGCGGAATTGCCGCCAGCAGTGCTGTCGGTATTGCCGATGGTGGAATCCGAAACAGTCACAGCCGCCCCGGTAACCAGCAGACCGCCGCCCAGTCCGTCGGAAACACAGCCCTTAATGGTGACATTGCGGATGATCGCGTCCGGGTTCCCGGCGTCATTGGCGCAGTTTCTCACAGCAATCGCACCGCCGCCATAGCTTACGGAATGACCCATAGCGTTCGCAGTGCAGTCAGCGAAGGTGACGCTCTCTGCCAGCAGCGTTGCGCCGCCGCCGATATAGACGGCGCCGCCGTTGTGCTTGGCCGTGCAGTTCTCGAACTGCACTGGGTTGTTGGCCGTGCCGAGAATCTCCACACTGGTGTTCGCACCGGAGGCCGCAATCGCGCCGCCGCTGCTCTCGGCATTTGTGTTGGAATTGGCAACCGTATTCTGGAAAACGGTATCAACTTCCACCTTCAGGCTGCCGCCGTTCTTCACGGAGATAATGCCGCCGTCAGTGTAACAGGTCTTGTTGGAGGCGCTGCCGCCGTCCAGGATGATGTTGGTCAGATCCAGCGTGCCGCCGTCCACGGTGAACATGCTGATGCCGGAATCGCCGCGAGTAACGGTGGCAACAGTGCCCTCACCGCGATAGGGGTTCTTGCCCGTCTTGGAGGCGGTGGTGAGCTGGATGTTGTCCTCCGCCGTCAGCGTCACGAAGTCCGTATTCGGCATGGCGTAGTCGGTCAACATCTGGACGGAAGCAGTGCCGGGAATGGTCTTGGCGTACTCTACAGCCTCGCGCAGGGCGGAGAAGAGCTTCTCGTTCTCGCCATTCACGACCTTACAAAGTGCCAGACGCTCCTTCACGACAATGAGGAAGCAGTCGCCGTCAACGCGGGTCGCTTCGGCCTCGGTGCCGTCCTCCAGACGGTACTTGATGGTGCCGTCAAAGTCAACGGTAATGGCCACAGGCGCCTCCAGGGGGATATAGCCGGAAGCGGTCTCGATCTCAGTGAGCGCGAAAGAAGTGGTGGTGTTGGGGATGGTGGGGGTCTTGATATTGAAGTCACGAACGGTGCCCTTTATCAGGTAGCCGTCGCTGCCGGAGGTAATGCCGCCTTCGGTGCCCTCGACCTCAGCATTGGCGCTGTCAGTCAGAGTGAAGCTTCCGCCTGCAATCGGCGCAGAACTCTTCTCATCAATCAGACGCACACGAACCGTAACCTCAGTGCGGCGCCAGACCGCATAGAGGATGTTGCCGTTCTGGCCGTTGAAGCCGCCGCCCTGATCGTTATCGACACCGACGATCTGGCTGGCCACAAAAGCGGGCGTCTTGGCGTCGCGGTTGAAGGCCCAGCCCAGGAACTCTGCCTTATCCTTGGAGAACACGTTCTTGCTGCCCTGATCGGCAGGAAGCTGCACGGGCAGCTCCACGTCCATGTTCAGGGGGATGTCGTTCTGGAGGAAGTAAACCTGGGTCTTGTCGCCGTTGAACGCGGCTTCCTCGGGAAGTACATAGCCTTCGGTGGCATAGCCGCCGTTGGAGTCCAGAACCAGCATGGTGTGACTCGTGTCACCGCTGCCGTCGCCTGCCGTCTGGAAGACGGGATAAAGGATGAAAGTGTCATAAGGAGCGTTTGCGGGGGTATCAGGGCCAGGGTAACGCTCGGCCAGGTAGGGGTTCGCCTCAAAGACTTCACCGGCGGCATACACGCCGTTGTTGAAGTACCAGCCGAGGAAGTCGTACTCGGTGTTATCCGCGGCTTGGGCGTTGATGGGATCAAGCGCGTCACCGGCAAGCACCAGAATGGTGGAGTCGTTGGCGTAGAGGAAATCGTCCACGGGAGCGGTGCCAGACAGGGTCAGGCCGGAGATGGGGTTGCCGCTGGGGTCGACGGCCTTGGCCATGCTGTAGTAGACGCGGTATGCGCCTCTCTGCTTCCACATGGCACGCAGGATCATGTTCTCCTTTACGAAGGACTCTTCAAAGTTGAATCTCTGATACTTTTTGCCAGTGGTGTTGTTCTCATCCACCAGATACCAGCCGGCAAACTCGAAGCCCTCGTCTTCCTCCTCATTGGCCGGACGATAGCGCAGGCCGCCATCGGTGCTTTCGGAGGCGTTGGTGGTATAGTAAGCCTTGCGGCTTCTGGGCTGCTCACCATTGGGATCCTCGGTGTTGAACTCGTCGTAATGGTAGTAGTAGGTACCGTTGTCATCCCTGACAAAGGTTCTGTAGGTGGGATACTCCACGATCTTCGTACCGTACTGGGCCCAGAAATAGGTGGAGTTGGTGCTGTCGGCAGGATTGTTGCCGTTCAGATAGCCGCCGTTGGGATCGATCTTGACCCAGTACCAGGTATGGTTGAAGCCGGCATAGAGGGCCAGGTTCCGGTTGGGCATCTGCTTGATGACCTCAGCCTTATCCCGGTCATAGTAGCGGCCGTCGTCCTCCAGGTTCATGGTCAGTTCTTCCTCAGAAGCGGGTCTGTCGATGTAAATCTTTTCGCCGGAGGTGTCGATGTAGTACCAGAGCTTGGCCTGATCTTCCTCGGTGAGCTCGTGGAAGAAGATCTGGGTGGTCTGGCCCTGATCGGAATACCAGCGGTTGTTAAAAGCCCAGCCGGGCTCCTTGGCCATGGGCTCAAATTCGGGGTCAGGATAGAAGTTGCCAATGTCACCGCCGTAGAGTACGCCGTTCTTTCTCTGAACGGTGGAGCCGTCCAGCAGAAGGGTGGTCAGCGCCTGGCCGTCCATGGAGTCAAAGTAGGAAATGTTGTAATTCCTACGGGCGTAACGGATCTCCAGATTCAGGTTTTGGTTCCTGTACTTGGTCTTCTTGACCAACTGCACGAATCCATAGTTGTTGTTAAAAACGAAAATCGCATACTGCGTGCCGTTATTGTCGGTCGCCTGATAAGGATTGTACAATCTACCGCCTGTTGCGGAGAAGGATCCGTTACCATTATAACGGTAGATATAATAACCCTGAGCGCCCCAGCCGCCATTTGTGCTGCCTTTATATCTCGTGCCGGTGTAGAACACCGTCTCGCCGCCGCCTTCGTAGGCCCAGGCGACGTCACCGTTATTGCCTGTATAGATAGCGGCACTCAACGGCGTACTGCCGCCGACGGACACATTCTCCCAAGCGTCGTTGGCATTGTTAACCTGGTTTCCTGCGGCGTCCACATAGTATCTGGTGCCGTTCTTCTCATAGTAGCGGCGATACTGGGTAACCATAAAGCCGTCGTACTTGTCGGTGAAGTTGAAGGTACCGGCGTTGCCGACAGAGCCGTAGTCGGAGCGGGTGGTGGGATAAGATCCGTCCGGATTCTGCAGGAAGAACTCGATCCTGGCTGCCTCAGTGTCACCGGTCTTATAGGCGCGGAAGTAGGTGCCGATCTCTGGGTTCGGGAAGACAAACTGGCCCAGATAACTCATGCCGGAGACGTCGCTGTTGTTGTTGGGATTCTGGAAGTAGGACCATGTTCCGGCAGGCCAGACGTAGCCGTTTTGCTGGAGGGACTGGCCGTAAAGGCCGGTGTAGTTCTTGACATAGCGGCTGCCGCTGGTCCAAACCGCGTCGTTGTAGCCGCCGGCAGGAACAGACAGGTCTCCTTTGTCGTAGAACTGCATGGTCATGAGGTCACGGTCGTAGTAGACGTTCAGCACCGTGGCGCCGCTGGAGGCCACAGAGGCGTTCACCGTATCCACGTGCACGTCGCCGGCAACATTCTGCTCGGTCTTGTGATGGAAGCCGGTGAGAACAAGGCTCTTGTCCGCGTCGGTCAGGTTGACGATCTCGCCCACCTTGGCGTCTCGGGTCACCTGATCCTGGAACTCGTAGGACCGATCCTGAGGAGCGGCATTCTTGTTGTCGTTGACGCTCTGGATCCAGGTAATGACCGTATAGGTGGAGTAACCGGACTCCCAGTAGGCATAGAGGGTCGTCCTGGCGTTGATAGGCGTGTTGAAGTTGAACCGGGCAGGCTCATGTCCCGCCTCGAACTGGATCAGCTCGCCGGTCTCTTCGTCAAAGGTGGGCTCGGTGGTCCAGTACAGGAACTTGTAGCCGCGCCACTTGGGATCCTCGGGAATCTTATCCGCCGCGGTATTTCCCTTCAGGATAAACACGGGGGCCACGTACTCCGCGCCGGAGCCGACCGGGCCGGTCTTGAAGATCAGCCAGTTAGCCTTCATGAACACGGGGTAGAGAACGTAGCGCTGCTGATTCTGAACCGTCAGAGAGGTGACGATGGGACGAGTCGCGGAGACAGTATCATTATAATAGTCCTGCTGTCTGCTGGGCTTCTTCTCGCTCCAGCCCACGAAGGTGTAGTCGGGATTGGTGGACTGGATGGTATATTCCTCGTGGGTCACATCGGGAATCTGGTAGACAGTGCTGGTTTCGCCGATGGGCATGGGAACCTTCTCGGACCGCTTGACGATGCTGGCGTCATTGTAGTTGGTGCTGGTGGTGGCGGTCATGAAAGAAATGGTGGCAAAGTCGGAGGTGAAGCGGGTCTTCACGGTGACGTCCACGTGGTTGATCCACTTGCCGTCCGCGTCCTTCTCCCGGGGCACGACGACGGAGTTGCCGTAGACTGCTTCTTCCGCGCCCATGAGAATCTGGATGGGGGTGTCAAAGAATACCTGCTCGCCCCAGCTTCCATCTTCCTCATTGTAGATGAACCATCCCAGGAAGACCAGGCTGCCCTGCTCGGAATGGGTAACCTCTGTCAGAGTGCCCTGGTTCTTGATGATCTGCCGGCCCTTGTCGATGGTGCCATCGTAGAAGTGGTAGAAGGCACGGGGAACGATGACGTTGCCGTCCTCGTCGGTGATGGCGTAGACGGAGAAGGAGTCGGTGTTGAACTTCAGGCAGCCGTCCGCAGTTTCTTCGTTCTCCAGCAGCTCCGTCTCCTCACCGAAGTGGACGACACGAAGCACGCCCTGGGTCTCAGGACGATCCATCAGCTCGATGGAAACGGAAACGGACTTATCAGGCTCGTAGACCACACCGTCCTTCACAATGGTGATGTCGAAGAAGCGGGCGAACACCAGCTGCTCTTCCTCACGGGAGAGGAACTCAGCGGTCTTGGACAGATATTCCAGATACTCGTCGCCGGTCAGTTCCCGGACCTCCAGCTCGGCGCCCTCGGGGATACCAGCGTTCTTGTCGTAGGACACGGTGACATGGTAGGTGCTGCCGTCGCCGGCAGTGATGGTCTTTTCAACGCAAACGCCGGTCACAACGAACACGGAGGCATCGCCAGTTTCAAAGGCAACGGTGTCGCCGTTGGTAGAGGCGTTGACCTTCTTGGTCTCCTGACCGCAGCGGACCACGCTGACATTGGTGTATTCATCCAGGTCCTCGGACAGAAGCTCAATGTTAATCTTGACATCCTGATTGGGTTTGAACTCCGCACCGGTCTCCGGATCGCGGAAAGAAATGTCGAGCACCTTGGCAAAGCCCAGCTCCGCAGGATTGCGCTCCATGCGGCTGGCGCTCTCGGTCATGTACCGGGCGTAGTCCTCGTCCTCGGGAAGCAGTTCCCGAACCACCAGCTCCGCGTTGGCGGGGATGCCAGCGTGACTGTCGTACACGGCCTCAACGGAATAGGTGCTGCCGTCGGTAGCGGTCAGCTTCTTTTCCACGGCAACCTTCACCACAACGAAGGTGGACAGGCCGACAGCGGAGAAGCGAAGGTCCTCGCCCTTGAACACGGCGTCCTTCACCCGGGCCTGCGTACCGTCCGCCCGCAGCTGCCAAAGCTGCAGATCCCACATGCCGTCCTGAAGCTCAACCAGAGCGCTGTCCCGCAGGGCAAGCTTCATGGTGCCTTCGGGCCGATAGTCCGGCTCCTCGGTGTGGATCAAGGAAAGCTCCCAGCCCAGGACCACGTCGCCGGGAAACTGCTCCGCCGCAACTTCGGCGGACAAGGGAGCGATCTCTGCGGAAAGACTGCGGGGAAGCTTGCCGACAACAACCATCTCGGTGTTGCCGTCTTCATTGGCCGCAGTGTAGGTCCGGTCCGGCTGCCTGGCGGTGACGGCAAAGCGCACCGCCTCGGACTGGATCTCAAAGCAAACGGCATCGGGGGTCTCTTCATCCTTCGCCAGCCCGCGCTCGTTGACCTCTGCGCGGACCGCGTCGAGCTCCCGCTCGTAGGTCTTCTCCTCGCCGACGGAACGGGCGGCGGTGAGGGCCTCTACGGAGAAGAACCGATCGTCTTCCTCCTTGGCCTCTTCGGGACGCTCCTCGTAGATGTAGACCGTGGGGTTCATCTTCGCGTCACGAACGTCCTTCACCACATCGCCGTCGATGCAGACGGTGACGGGAAGCGTGGGGAGCCAGCTCCGGCCTTCGCCGTCGTAGAAGCGAAGCTCGGCCTGCATCAGAGCGGTCTCCATGTAGAGCTCCTTCTCGGTATAGGAGATCAGCTCTGCCTGCGCGGTGACGTCCTCAGGCATCCAGCCCCGAACCTCAACGGTTGGAGCGGAGGCTTCTTCGTCCGCAGCAACAGCATGAGAGAGCATCAGCTCCAGGAAGCTGCCAGCCTCCCGGGCTTTCTCCGCCAGTCTGGCGGCCTCCTCCTCTTCTGTCTGCGCGCAGTCCTCCTCAAACGGCGCAAGCTCCACTGAAAGGGTGCGCCAAACGAAGCCCTCGGGAATTTCGAGAACTTCCTTAGAATTGGATCCCGCCCCCTCAGAATAAGCACCTGCAGGGAACGAGAACAGCATTGCGAGAGCCAGCAGCAGGCTCGTCGTACGCCGAAGCAGCTTCGTAACTTTCAATGTAGTGTCCTCCTATTCGGGAAAAAGCCAGCACCGAAGTGCTATTTACACCAGTACTTATATTGATTCATTTGAATTATATCACATGCCCAAATGAATTGCAAGAAAAAATTCATCAAATTTTAATATTTTTTTTCACAAAATACGCTCATTTTTGTAAAGTCCTGCCAAATAAACTGCGAGGCGGCCTGTTTTCAGACCGCCTCGTTACAGTTCTATGAACAATTATCATATCTGTTGTGGTCGTTTGAATTTTTAACCACAACATAGCGGATTTTCTCGCAAAAGACGCCGGATGGCTCAATTCTCCCGGTTGATCAGCAATTCCGCGATCTGAACGGCGTTTGTGGCCGCTCCTTTGCGAATTTGGTCGCCGCAGCACCAGAGACAGAGGCCGTCGTCGTCCGTCAGGTCGGGACGGATGCGGCCAACATAGACCAAATCCTGATCCGAAGTGTCCAGCGGCATGGGGTACTGGGCCTCCGCCAGATCGTCCACCAGCTTGCAGCCGGGCGCGTGCTGGATGGCCCGCCGGGCCTCATAGACGGAAGGACGGTGCTGGAAGCGCAGGGTCAGGGAGATGGAATGGCTCCGCATCACCGGCACCCGGACGCAGGTACAGCTCACCTTCATCTGGGGCAGGTGGAGGATCTTCCGTCCCTCATACTGAAGCTTCATTTCCTCCGAGGTATAGCCGGACTCCTGCTCGCTGCCGATCTGAGGAATCAGATTGAAGGCAATCTGGTGGGGGAACACCTTGGTCTGAACCGGCTGGCCCTTCATCACGGCGCTCACCTGCTCGCTGAGCTCCACCGGACCGGCTGCCCCCGCCCCGGAAACCGCCTGATAGGTGGAGGCTACCATGGAGACAATGGGGGAAAGCTCCCGCAGGGCGTTGATCGCCGTGACGGCAATGATGGTGGAGCAATTGGGGTTGGCGATAATGCCCCGGTGTTCCATCGCGTCCTCGGCGTTGACCTCCGGCACCACCAGGGGCACGTCCTCCCGAAGCCGGAAGGCGGAGGAATTGTCGATGAACACAGCCCCGGCCTTCACAATAGCCGGCGCGAAACGCTTTGCCACGTCGTTCTCCGCCGCGCCCAGCACAATGTCCAGGCCCTCGAAGGCGTCCTCCGCGGCCAGTTCAATTTGAATGGGCTTCCCGTTCCAGGCTACAACCTTGCCCGCGCTGCGTTCGCTGGCAAACAAATGGAGCTCGCTGACGGGGAATTCCCGTTCCAGAAGAATCTTCATCATCTCCCGACCCACGGAGCCGGTGGCGCCAAGGATGCCAACTTTATACTGCTTCATTATAACATACCTCCTATTCAGAGTTGAAAGTTGAAAATGGAAAGTTGAAAATTTCGGTTTCGTTCAAATAACAATTTGAACGGCAAAGAATCAGCTTGAAGTATTCGCTTTTGCAGTTTTTAAAATGCTTGTCAGGTTTTTCTCGATTTAATGCAATCGGTTGGAATTGAATGATATTCCCGCTCGGTCAAATACCCCGTATCGTGCAGGAGAGAAAGCCAATACTTTGTTTCAGACGTCTCCTTCAAGGCAACCGACATCTTCGCAATAAAATCCGCTCGGCTCTGTCCCTGCTGCCCCTCCGCGATGTTGGCACGGATGCTGGTTCCGCTTCGCTCCAGCTGCTGGGAGATGATATACTCCCGCTTTTTACCGCACAGGTATTGGCAGAGCTTCACGATACGAACGGCAAATCGGTAACTCTTGCCAGCAATCACAACGTCTCCTTGAAAGCTGTCGTTGAGGTTCTTTTCTTTTTGCAGATGGCAATCTGCAAAACACAATATCATTTTCAACTTTCAATTTTCAATTTCCACACCGGCCGCCCTATTTCACAAAGCTGTCGTACAGCACCCGGACGGCGGAAGCAAAGTCTTTGCCGTCCACACCAAGGATCACGTTGACCTCTCTGGGACCCTGGGAAATCAGGCGGATGTTGATGCCTTCCCGGCCCAGGGCGGTGAAGATGCGGCCGGGAATCTCGGGACGATTGACCATCCGGCGGCCAACGGCGGCCACAATGGCCAGATCTTTGCTTACCTGAATCTCATCGGGGGCAAGCTTTTCCTCCAACTGGGTGACGATGTTGTGGAGGACCTTTTCCAGCTTTGCCCCGGAAACCACCAGAGAGAAGGTGTCGATCCCGTTGGGGGTGTACTCCACGGCCAGACCGTTGTTCTCAAAGATCTCAAAGACCTTCCGGACGGCCCCCACCTCGGAGCTGAGCCCCCGCTTGGAGACGCTCACAACAGAATAATCCTTTTTGCCGGCGATGCCCGTGATGAAACGGCGCTCATCCCCAGGCTCCCCGTCCTCGTCGAAGCGCTCCATGATGATGGTGCCGGGATGGGACGGATCGTTGGTATTGCGGATATTCAGGGGAATGTTCTTTTCCGCCACGGGGAAAATCGTATCCTCATGGAGGACCTGGGCCCCAAGATAGCTGAGCTCCCGAAGCTCGGAATAGGTCAGTCGGGGAATGGATTCCGGGTTTTCCACAATCCGGGGATCCGCCATCAGGATACCGGAAACGTCGGTCCAGTTCTCATAGACGTCCGCCTCCAGCGCCGCGGCGGCCAGGGCGCCGGTGATGTCGGAGCCGCCCCGGGTGAAGGTGCGGATACTGCCGTCGGCCATCGCCCCATAGAAGCCGGGAATGACGATCTTCCGATCCTTGGCCAGGGTCCGCAGAGTCTCATAGGACCACGCTTTGTCCACGGTCCCGTCCATGCGGAAGCGGAGCCAGTCGGCGGCGTCCAAAAAGTCAAAGCCCAGATAATCCGCCATCAGCAGGGCGGAGAGATACTCGCCCCGGGAGGCCAGAGCCGCCTCGGAGATGCCGTTTTCCATATCGCTGCGAATCCGTTCCAACTCTCCCTCCAGGTCTGTCTTCAGGCCGAGGTCGTCCCGGATTTCCAGGTAACGGCGGGAAATCATGCCGAACACGGAGTCGCAGGAAACTCCGTATTTCATGTGGGCATGGCAGAGATAGAGCAGATCCGTGATCTTGTGATCTTCCTTGTTCCGTTTTCCCGCGGCGGAAACCACCACCACAGAACGGGAAACGTCTTCCTCCACGATGGCTTTTACCTTGGCATACTGCTCGGCGCTGGCCATGGAGGAACCGCCGAATTTCAAAACCTTCAACATAGGCATACTCCTTTCTGCCTTATTTTATGCACGGAAGGCTGTCTTCGACAGCCTTCGCGGGGGGATGGCCGGCAGCGAAACAAAGTCAGGGCCGGCGCTGCAGACCCGGCTGCCGGGAAACGGCAGCATGCGGGCGCTACAGATTGGCCTTCGGCCTGACCTTCAGCCAGTAATCGATACGGCCCATGCCCAGGCCCTCGATGGTAATATCGTAGGACACATGGAGGCTGCCGCCCATCAGGGTCATTTCGTCCTCCACTGCGGTGGTATGGACGGTGATCAGCAGAGCCCCTTCTTCCGTATTGTACAGAGATTGGTGGACCTCGCCGGGGACGAAGACCATCTCGCTGGTGACTGCTCCGGTGCGGCGGAGCACCACCTTGTTCCGGTGGAGTTCAAAGGTGGTGTCCGTACCCTTGAGACCCGTCAGGTCCGACTCGGCGTACCGAAGAAACAGCACGCCCTCCTCCCCGATCAGGGAAGCCTCAGTGGTCAGCTCAATGACGTCCGGCTCCTGGTCATGGTATTTTTGAACGCCCTTCACGTCCAGCAGAAAATCACAGCCCATAGCGGGCCTCCAGCGCCAGAGAAATCAGCCGATCCAGCAGCTCGCCGTAGGGGATGCCGCTGGCCTCGAAGAGCTTGGGATACATGGAAATGGAGGTGAAGCCGGGCAGGGTGTTGATCTCATTGAAAACCACCCGCTCATCCTCAAAGCCCACGAAGAAGTCCACCCGGGCCAGACCGGAGCAGCCCATGGCCTGGTAGACCTTGACGGCGGCCTGCCGGACCTCCTCGGAGGCATGCTCGGAGATTCTGGCAGGAATATAAAGCGTAGACGTGTCGGTGATATACTTGGTCTCGTAGTCGTAGAACTCCGCGCCGGAATCAATTTCCCCGCAGACGGAAGCGGCGGGCGTCCCGTTGCCCAGAACGGCAACCTCCACTTCCCTGCCGTTGATAAACTCTTCCACCAGCACCTTCCGGTCAAAGCGGACCGCGTTTTCCAGGGCGGCCAGCAGGGCCTCCCGGCCCCTGGCCTTGCTTACGCCCACAGAAGAGCCGGTGCCGGCAGGCTTTACAAACACGGGGTAGGAAAAGCGCCGCTCCACCCGATCCAGCACGGCCTCGGGTTTGGATTGTAGCTGCTCCCGGGTCACCAGCTCCCAGTCGGCCTGGCGAACGCCGGTCATTCCGGCAATCAGCTTGGTCAGGCACTTATCCATGCAGGCCGCGGAGGCGGCCACGTGGCAGCCCACGTAGGGAATGCCGGCCAACTGGAACAGGCCCTGGACGGAGCCGTCCTCCCCGTTCTCCCCGTGGAGGACGGGAAAAACCACGTCGATCCGCTCCCGAACCACGTTGTCCCCCTCAAAGGAGAGCAGGCCCTGGCCCCGGATGGGAGAAAAAGCAGCAGTACGGTTGGCAGGGTGATCCCGCCAGGAACCGGTGGGCAGCTCGGAAAAGTCGGTGCCGCCAAAGAGGATCCAGTTGCCCTCCTTGGTGATGCCCACGGGGTAGAGATTGTATTTTTCCGGGTCCAGATGGTTGAGAACGGACTCCGCAGAGCGGAGGGAAACCTCATGCTCCGGAGAAACGCCGCCAAACAGGACACAGATATTCAGCTTTTTCATGCTATTACCTCTTTGATTGGAAATCCTATTTACTATACCCGATTTCCTTGGAAAAAACAAGAACTATTTAGGGAATATCCCGGTTGATCTCCATATTCGGCTCATCCAGGCGCTCGGGATGGAGCAGAAGCTTGTGGAAGTACTTGATGACCGTGGCGTAGTAGAAGCCGTCCACGATTCGCTCATCCACGTTGAAGGTGTAGTCCATGTACTTCCGGGACACGGTGTTCCCCTGGTCATCCACCTCGTTGACCCGATATTTCCTGCCAAAGGCCAGGAAAATGGGCAGGTTGCCGAAGTTATAAAGGTGATGGTAGACCGCCGGAATGCCCAGGGAGCCCATGGAGGTGAAGAAGATGGAGCCGTGGAAGGGGCTGACCTCCAGGATAAACCGGGGCAGCAGGCCGAAATAGTCCAGCAGCTTCAGCAGCCAGATCACGAATTTCAGCACGACCCCGGGGATCATGCCGAAGAGGGCGGTAACGCCGTCCAGACTGGAATCCAACTCCATGGATTTCTTGGCGCTGTTCAAGGTTTCGTGGAACTTGCGGTAGACGTCCTCCACCGTGTCGCCGGGCTGGAGATGGACCTTGATGACGGTGTCGGGAGACTCCTTGGTCATTTCCTTCTTTACCGTCATACAGAACTGCATGCCGTCTTCCCGGGTATAAATCTTCTCGCCGGAAATAAAGCGGTTGATGCCGGGGTACTTGGAAACCGTGCGGACGTAGGCAGCCAGCAGAGCCTCCGTCATGCCGAACTGCTCGTAGCCATTGGCCCGCTTCTCCCGGATGTACTTCTCCAGGGCGGTGATTTCCAGCTTATCCGGGAAGAAGACGTTGGCCTGGTTCCGCTCTGGCATGATGTAGGTACCCACCACGGCGATAGGGCTGAGGCTGCGGATCTTCCGCCCGTCGAACCGGTCCCCCCAGGTGGGATGATACCGGTCATCCTTCACCTGCCGCATAGACAGGCACAGCAGGAAATAGGCGCAGAGCAGGAGCAGCTCCGCAAAGACCCGAAGCTCCGTCCACACATTGAACTTCTCCACAAAAATCGACGCCACGCCGCAGATCAGGAAGAAGGCCACGGAATACAGCAGGACCAGAATCGCCAGCAGGCAGACTGCGGCGAATGCGCCGTTGGCAGTTTTCCCGGCAGTCCCGGAAAATTGCTTCCCCTGCAAAACCCTGTGGGCCAAGTAACCGACACTCAGCCCGATGATGGAGACAGCCAGGGCCCCATACCAGGGCAGTACACCCCAAGCCAGGCAAATCAGCTCCGCCGTCAGCAGCCAGAGGGGCAGCGAAAGGCGATAGATCCGTTCCCTGCCGTTGACCGTCAGCTGGTATGCAAAGTAGACCGCTCCAAGACCCGGGAGCACGCAGAGCAAGCAGTCTGCCCAAAACCCCGTCTCTCCCGACAGCCGCTGGAAGAAACCCACCGCCGCCGCCAGCGCCAAAACCATCGCGATCCAAACCAGCGGATTTTTTCGTGAAACCGTGTACGCAATACGAGCATGCTTCAAGTATCTCTCTCCCCTCTTTCTTTTTTGAATTTAAATAATTCAAAAATACCTCAATTCTTCATTCTTTTTTTCATTTTTCATTGATCAGGCCGAGCGCTTCCTCGCAGTTCTCCGCGGCCAGAGCCCGAAGGCGCAGAGCGGCAGCCTGAAAATCCTTCCCGGCAGCTTGCAGCAGACCGTCCACCATGGCACAGAGCCGTTTTTCGTTCGCTTCTTCCAGCGCACAGCAAAGGCCCTGGCCCATATAATCGACGAAACCCGCCACCTTGGGGTCGTATGAGACCCCCGCAAAGGGCGTCCCCTGGGCGGCCGCAAAAATCAGGGAGTGGAGCCGCATGCCCAGCACCGCGTCGGCCCGGCGAATCAGTCCCACCACAGCGGCCGCGTCCTGGGACGCAGCCAGCACGGGACATTTCAGCCCAGCCCGTTCCAGGGCCAGCTCCGCAATTCGCTGGCAGACGGGCAGGTCCTTCCCCGGCTCCATGGCCAGCAGCACCGGCTTGAGCCCGTAGGCTTTGGCGGTATGAGCCGCGGCGGCGGCAAAATCCGCCAGGTGGCGGTCTGAGCCCTCCCAAGGCCTGGGGGCCAGGATCAGCAGCCGGTCCGCAGAATCAATTTTGACCCCATTCTCGCAGGCGGCACAGAGCTGTTCCACCCGCTCCGGGGGAGCCGGCTGCACCAGAAAGGCCATGTCCGCCGTAACCCGGGTTGGAATGCCGGTAACGCCCATTTCTTCCAGCTCCCGGGCGGAAGCGGCGTCCCGCAGGGTGATCCGGTCCACGCAGCTTTGGATGATTTTGGCTGCCTTTCGGCGATTGGACGCCCGATGGACGGGCCCGATACCGCAGCCGAACATCATGACCCGATTGCCCCGGCGCTTCGCCGCCCGAATGGAGTGCAGATAGTACCACAGGGACCGGGAGGAGGTGGCGTCCTGAATCAGGCTGCCGCCGCCGGAGAGATACAGCACGGTCTGCTTCATCCGCTGCCGGATTTTCCGGGGGTTGAAGGTGTAAACCGCCCCTACATCCGCTTCCCGGGCGGTCTGGCCCGGGGATCGGGTGGTGGCGTAGAGAGGCAGGTCCGGGTCCCGCTGCCGCAGCTCCTGGACCATGGCCTGCAGGATGGCGTCGTCGCCGGAATTCCCCTTGCCGTAGGCGCCGCAGATCAGGACCCCGTCCCGACCCCGGGCGGAGGCCCGGGCGGTCCGCCGCAGCACAGCGGCGTAGATTTCCTTCTGCCTGGCCACGGTGGCGTCAATGGAGTACTTCTCTTTTGCGTCGGCGTAGAGCCGGTCCGCGTAGCTGTGCATCAGGTCATGGTCCTGGGCCAGGCGGATCATATACTCCGCCAGCGTGTCCACATCCCGGGGCGTAAACAGCAGGCCGTTCACTTCATGCTCCACCAGAGAGGGAATGCCACCCACCCGGGAAGCAATGACGGCACAGTGTCGGCTTGCGCCCTCCGGCAGAGCGTAGGGGAAGCCCTCGGAGAGGGAGGTCAGCATGTTCACGTCAATGGCGGAATAAAAGCTGTGGGTATCCGAGACCCAGCCGGGAAAAGCCACGGTCCCGGATGGGCAGAGCTGGGCAACCAGCTCCTCCAGCTGATTGCGCTGCTCGCCGTCGCCGGCGATAATCAATCGGGAAGCAGGGCAGGCAGCCACGGTCTTGGCAAAGGCCCGGATCAGCGTGCCCATATCCTTGACGGGGTTCATCCGGGCGGCAATGCCAAAGACGGTCGTGTCCGGCCCGGGCTCCATACCCAGGCTCCGCAGATAGCTCTCTCTGTCCTGGGCCGGAGCGCCCAGGTCAAAGGATACGCCGTTGGAAATAACAAAGGTTTTGTTCGGGTCAAAGCCCCGCTCGTGAAGCATATCCACAGTGGGTTGAGAGACCCCGATCCAATAGTCCATTTTCTGTAAGGCGGATTTGTTGATGTTGCCGTAGGTCAAGGCGGCAAAGGGTCTGCCCATGTAATCCAGCTTTGGGTCGCTGTGAATGGTGGTAACCGTGGGCAGTCCGGTGCGCTTCTTCACCAGACTGCCGATGAGATTCGCCCGGGCGCCGTGGCAGTGGAGAATCTCAAAGCCTTCGGCCCGGACCAGAGCCGTTAGCTGCTTCACCACCCCGGGTACGGAGCCTGTCAGAACCTTGGTTGGGATGCCCAACTCCTGTGCCTCCTTGGCAAAGGGTCCGTCCATAAAGCAGGCCAGCAGCACATTTTCAGTTTTTGTTAGTCCGGCCAGCAGGGTATGAACGTGGGTCTTCGCCCCGCCTACGTCGCCGCCGGAGATCATGTGCAGAATCCGCATGGGCAAGCCTCCCGGTGAAAGTTTGCAGTCAACTGGCGCGTGCCAAGCGCCATCCCGATTAAATATCATACCACGAAATCACCTGGAATGCAAGAAAAAACAGGCTCCCCTTTCGGAGAGCCTGTTGACTTGGATGAAATCCGGAGATTAGTCCTCGTTGATGCCGATGACAACGCCGGAGCCGACGGTTCTGCCGCCCTCGCGAATAGCGAAGCGGAGGCCGTTCTCGATGGCGATGGGGGTGATCAGCTCAACGTCCATGTCGACGTTGTCGCCGGGCATGCACATCTCAACGCCTTCGGGCAGGGAGATGATGCCGGTCACGTCGGTGGTACGGAAATAGAACTGGGGTCTGTAGTTGTTGAAGAACGGGGTGTGCCGGCCGCCTTCTTCCTTGGTCAGGACGTAAACCTGGCCCTTGAACTTGGTGTGGGGATGGATGGAACCGGGCTTGGCCAGAACCTGGCCACGCTCGATGGACTTCTTGTCAACGCCGCGGAGCAGAGCGCCGATGTTGTCGCCGGCCTCAGCGAAGTCAAGCAGCTTGTGGAACATCTCGATGTCGGTGACAACGGTGCTCTTCTTCTCGTCGGACAGGCCAACGATCTCGACGGGCTCCATCTTCTTGATGGTACCACGCTCGACACGGCCAGTGGCGACGGTGCCGCGGCCGGAGATGGTGAAGACGTCCTCAACGGGCATCAGGAAGGGCATATCAGCCTTGCGGTCGGGAGTGGGGATCCAGGAGTCGACAGCGTCCATCAGTTCCTTGATGCAGGCGAAGTCGGGATCATCGGGGTTGCCGGACTCGTTGGTCAGGGCCAGCAGAGCGGAGCCGCGGATGATGGGGGTGTCGTCGCCGGGGAAGCCGTAGAAGTCCAGAGTCTCGCGGACTTCCATCTCGACCAGCTCGAGCAGCTCCTCGTCGTCAACCTGGTCGCACTTGTTCAGGAAGACCAGGACGGAGGGCACGTTAACCTGACGGGCCAGCAGCAGGTGCTCCTTGGTCTGAGCCATGGGGCCGTCGGAAGCAGCGATAACCAGGATCGCGCCGTCCATCTGCGCAGCGCCGGTGATCATGTTCTTGATGTAGTCGGCGTGGCCCGGGCAGTCGACGTGAGCGTAGTGACGCTTCTCGGTCTCGTACTCGACGTGAGCGGTGTTGATGGTGATGCCGCGCTCTCTCTCTTCGGGAGCCTTGTCGATGGAAGAATAGTCGGTGTACTCAGCGCCGCCCTTCATGGCCAGGTACTTGGTGATGGCCGCGGTCAGCGTGGTCTTGCCGTGGTCGATATGGCCGATGGTGCCGATATTGACATGGGGCTTAGTTCTGTTAAATTTCTGCTTTGCCATTGATTGATTTCCTCCTGTAAAAGTTGTGGATCAGTGACTTGCTCGAATTTTCAGTCAAAAGCATTTTACACTAAGTTGGCAGAAAATACAAGCATTATTTTTGAAAAAAGCAGGAAAAATTAAGGGTTTTTCAGGTGTGCGGCTCAAACTCTGCCGCGCTTGGACATGATGTCGTCCTGAATGCTCTTGGGCAGCTGGATATAATGGCTGGGCTCCATGGTGTAGGTGCCGCGGCCCTGGGTCCTGCTGCGGAGGTTGGTGGCGTAGCCGAACATCTCGCTCAGGGGCACGTTGGCGTCGATCTGAGAGACGCCGTTTCTGGGCTCCATGCCCAGAATATTGCCCCGGCGGGAGGTGATGTCGCCGATGACGTCGCCCATATAATCCTCGGGAACCATGACGGAGACCTTCATAATGGGCTCCAGAATCACGGGATTGGCCTTTTTGCAGGCTTCCTTGAATGCCATGGAGCCGGCGATCTTGAAGGCCAGCTCGGAGGAGTCCACCTCGTGGAAGGAGCCGTCGTAGAGGGTGACCTTTACGTCTACCACAGGGTAGCCAGCCAGCACACCGGCCTGCATAGCACCCTGAATACCCTGATCCACAGCGGGGATGAATTCCTTGGGAATCACACCGCCCACGATGGCGTTGACAAACTCATAGCCCTTGCCCGATTCATTGGGCTCGACCTTGATCTTGACATGGCCGTACTGGCCCTTGCCGCCGGACTGGCGCACGTAGCGCTCGTCCACGTCGGCAGTGCCCTGGATAGTCTCCTTGTAGGCAACCTGGGGCGCGCCCACGTTGGCCTCGACCTTGAACTCCCGCAGCAGACGGTCCACGATGATCTCCAGATGGAGCTCGCCCATACCGGCGATGATGGTCTGACCCGTTTCGTCGTCGGTGTAGGTCTTGAAGGTGGGGTCCTCTTCGGCCAGCTTCATCAGGGCAATGCCCAGCTTCTCCTGACCGGCCTTGGTCTTGGGTTCGATGGCCACGCGGATGACGGGCTCTGGGAATTCCATGGATTCGAGGATGATGGGGCTCTTCTCATCACAGAAGGTGTCACCGGTGGTGGTGCTCCGGACGGAGACCACGGCGGCAATGTCGCCGGAATAGACGGTGTCGATGTCCTCGCGGTGATTGGCGTGCATCTGCAGGATGCGTCCCAGGCGCTCCCGCTGGCCCTTGGTAGAGTTCAGCACCGTCTTACCCTTCTCGCAGGTTCCGGAGTAGACCCGGAAGAAGCACAGCTTCCCCACGAAGGGATCGGTGGCGATCTTAAAGGCCAGGGCGGAGAACGGCGCCTCGTCGGAAGCCGGGCGGAACTCTTCCGCGCCGGTCTTGGGATTGACGCCGGTAACGCCTTTTTTGTCCAGGGGCGAGGGCATATAGCGGACCACAGCGTCCAAAAGCTCCTGCACACCCTTGTTGCGATAGGACGTACCGCAGGTAACGGGAACCATGCGCACAGCAATGGTGCCCTTGCGGATCGCCCGGTGGATCATCTCCTCCGGGATCTCCTCTCCGGCGAGATAGCGCTCCATGATTTCGTCGTCCTCTTCGGAAACGGCATCCAGGAGCTTCTCCCGGTATTCCTCCGCCAGATCCATCAGATCGGCGGGGATTTCTTCCTCCCGTACGTCCTTGCCCAGTTCGTCGTAGAAGACGTTGGCCTTCATGCGAACCAGGTCGATGACGCCGGTGAAGTCGGCCTCAGCTCCGATGGGGAGCTGAATGGGAACGGCGCGACATTTCAGCCGGTCGTGCATCATCTTGAGGACATTGAAGAAGTCTGCGCCCGTGATGTCCATCTTGTTGATATAGACCATACGGGGCACGTTGTACTTATCGGCCTGGCGCCAGACCGTCTCGGTCTGGGGCTCGACGCCGCCCTTGGCGCACAGAACGGTGACAGCACCGTCCAGCACGCGGAGGCTGCGCTCCACCTCTACGGTGAAGTCCACATGCCCCGGGGTGTCGATGATATTGATGCGGCAGTCCTTCCAGAAACAGGTGGTGGCGGCGGAGGTAATGGTGATACCCCGCTCCTGCTCCTGCTCCATCCAGTCCATGGTGGCCGTGCCTTCGTGGGTCTCGCCCAGCTTGTAGGTCCGGCCGGTGTAGAACAGGATCCGCTCGGTGGTTGTGGTTTTACCGGCGTCAATATGCGCCATGATGCCGATATTTCGCGTATTCTCAAGAGAATATTGTCTCGGCATGGTATCGCTCCTTTTTGTGTTGGGGGAGAATTACCAACGGAAGTGGGAGAAAGCCTTGTTGGCTTCTGCCATCTTGTGGGTATCCTCGCGCTTCTTCACAGAGGCGCCGGTGTTGTTGCAGGCGTCCATGATCTCGCCGGCCAGGCGCTCTCTCATGGTCTTCTCACTGCGCTTGCGGGCATAGGTGGTGATCCACCGCAGACCCAGAGTCTGCCGACGGTCAGGCTTGACCTCCAGGGGGACCTGGTAGGTGGCGCCGCCCACGCGGCGGGACTTAACTTCCAGAGCGGGCATGATGTTTTCCATGGCCTGCTGGAAGGCTTCCAGACCGTTCTTGCCGGTCTTCTGCTCAACGAGCTCAAATGCGCCGTAAACGACCTTCTGGGCAACGCCCTTCTTGCCGTCGAGCATAATGCTGTTGACGAGCTTGGTAACCAGAACGGAATTGTAAATAGGATCCGGGAGAACTTCTCTCTTGGGAACATTACCTCTTCTGGGCACTTCGCTTCCCTCCTTCATATAATAATGATTTCATAGGTACTTCAAAGGAATCAGCGTCCTTTGTCGGTGCTTGCCAGTGAGGATACGGATCCCGGCGGCATCCATGGCGCGCCGCTGCGCGCTGCGGGAAGCCGGCATCTATATAAACTCATGGCAAGGTTCTGTCTTGCACACAAGACAAGATTGTCAAATTGTTGCGGAAGAATTACTTCTTGGCAGCGCCCTTGGCCTTGGGCTTCTTGGCGCCGTACTTGGAACGGGCCTGCATTCTGCCCTGAACACCCTGGGTATCCAGCGTGCCGCGGATGATGTGGTAACGAACGCCGGGGAGGTCCTTGACACGGCCGCCGCGAATGAGGACGACGGAGTGCTCCTGCAGGTTGTGGCCTTCGCCGGGGATGTAGGAAGAAACCTCATACCCGTTGGTCAGGCGAACACGGGCGATCTTACGCAGCGCGGAGTTCGGCTTCTTGGGGGTGGTGGTACGAACCGCGGTGCACACGCCTCTCTTCTGGGGGGAGGACAGATCGGTGGTCCGGTTCTTCAGGGTGTTCATGCCCTTCTGCAGAGCGGGAGCGGTGGACTTGTAGGTAGCCTGCTCACGGCCCTTTCTTACCAGCTGATTAAAAGTAGGCATTAGTTGTCTCCTTTCTTTGGAATTCCGGTCTTGCCGGTTATTATTTCCAGGAATTGCCTGCTTGATACAGGCAGCTCCGGGATTACGGTTTCAGCAGCCCGGCGGCTGCGGCGCCTACAGCGATGCCGCAGGCCTGACCCAGCTCCTTCATGGCGTCCACCCGGGTGACAGGAATCCCGTGGGACCCGGCCAGGGCCTCGATGGGTTCGGTGACGGCAGGGTCGGCGTCGTCGGCCAGGAAGACCCGGCTGATCTCGTCTCTGCCGATGGCCTTGCGCAGCTGCTTGACGCCCACAACCCTGGGGCAATTCTTCAGCTCTTGCAGCAAGGGGCACCTCCGAAACGTCAGGTTTTGGGTATAGATGGGCGCAAAAAGCCCATGCAGGGCCATATTATAGCAAAGCGCAGGCCGGAAGTCAAGGTTTTTTTCAACAAAAACGTCGATCGCTGCAAAACTGGGATCGTACGCAACCCGTGGCGCACCGGTGTGCGCCGCTGTAGAGCTTTTTGTATCCCGCGTCTGCTGTTGCCTGTTGCCTGTCCAAGCGAACAGGCCGCGGGGCGTCAGCGAAAGGACTTGCCTCGCTTCGAGAACGCCGCCACCTGCGGGCGGGCACATGGGACAAGCAATGCTCGCCCCTACTCCGCCAGCTCGCTGCCGGTGAAGTAGCGGTAGAGGTAGGTCACCACGTAGGCTCGGGTGCAGGGGGTAGCGGCGTTGAACCTGCCGCCCTCGCCCTTTTCCAGGCCATTTTCATAGGCCCAGATGGCGCCCTCGTAGTACCAGTGCTTTTCCTTCACGTCGCTGTAGGGGTTGCCAATGGTATATGCGGGCTTGCCCAGGGCGGCGTACAGGAACTGCAGAATCTCACTGCGGGAGCAGGTACGCTGGGGGCTGAACTTGGTGCCCTCGGTATTGGTGCCGCCGGTGATGCCGTTCTCCACGGCCCACATCACAGCCTTGTAGGCCCAGTGCGTCTCCTTCACGTCCTTAAAGGTCTTGTCGGTGGAGCTGAACCCCGGCCGGCCGTTGGCGGCCCAGAAGAACACCATGGAGTCGGCACGCATGACCGTCCGCTCCGGGGAGAAATGGGTCTTGTCCGTGCCGCCGGTGACGGTGCGCCCCACCGCCCACATCACGGGGTTGAAGAAAAAGTCGCTCTCGTGCACGTCCACAAAGGGGTTCTCGCACTTCATATCCACGTAATACATGCCGTTGCCGCTGATTGCCAGCAGGCAAGTCGCCTCTATGCCGTTGACGGTCACTTTCGTATCCTTGCTGAATTCCCAGCCTCCCACCGGCCACAGAACCAGCACGACCCGATAGACCTGATTCGGCGTGAATACGTCCGTCTCCTTCAGCGCCGCGCCCAGGCTGCCGTCGCTATTCACCGGCATGTAAGCCACCGTGGCTACGGTAAACAGATTCAGATCTCCGGATTCGCCGGTGGATACCGGATTCTGCCCCGGCATGGGCGGGGTGACGGTGACTTCACAGACAGGGGCTTCCTTCGCCGTCAGATCCACGTAATACCAGACGTCTCCGCCCATGCTGACTCCCCGGGACTCGGCGGGGATTCCGTTGATGGTGGCAGAGGTTTCGTCAGAGAAGGCCCATTCCCCCACCGGGGTCAGCCGGACGTGGACCCGGTAGCTTTGGTCCAGCACAAAGCTGTCGGCGGCGGTCATCTGCGGGCCTTCCGTGCCTCCGTTCAGGGGGCAG
>JAEEGH010001350.1_pt1 | contig 71445 bp, 56 predicted proteins | sample 9134181 | NCBI WGS metagenome assembly JAEEGH01 (sample SAMN16246544, study PRJNA631951) | gut metagenome | biome: gut microbiome; feature: rumen; material: DP-attached | host: Bos | place: Iran: Karaj | collected 2018-10 | reverse complement strand
ATTTAGGTGTTTTTTTAAACATGTATTGATCTTTATGGCTGTTGAATAGAACACGTCGCGGTCTTAACGCAGTCATTAGGCTCGTGAACAGAAGCATTTGCGGCTTCTGCCTGTTTGGCTGATGCATCATGTCCGTTTCCTTTGCTGTAGCTGATAAGAAATTTCACCTATGCTCAGTCAAACCGCATGATTCTGCGTTCTACTCAGAGCAAGGTGATGAAGAATATTGAGGATACCCTGAGAGAGCTTCACGGCCATGACGATCATAAAGAACCGACAACAGAGAAGTAAAGGTATCTGACGGACACGTACACCTGTGCGGGTCTTCTGACTAAACAGGCTCTGCAGAAAATGCAGAGCCTGTTTTTGTATGCTCGGCAGGCATGATTTCTATAGGCTCATCAACACGTTCAGTTGAAACCGAATACTGAACATCAAAATCAAAATGTAAAACGGATGACTACTTTCAACAAAGCCCTCTGCGAAAAACATTCTGAAGAATAAGCTGTATGTTTTTATACCAAGGATACAGTTATTAAGCGAATTTTGAATAAGCCTCAACGTTATGTTTCTGCATTAAAACGATTTCCATTGATTATAGGTCTGGATTTTAGTATCCGCTGAAATATGCGTCTGCTTAATTAAGTTTTTCAATAAGGCACTGGTGATCTTTAGTCTTTGTGCTGTAATTTATTCCTACAATTATGATGTTTTTGAACTGTCCGGTGTAGCGTTTGCAGTATTCCTGTTTTTTAATCTGAGCAATGGCTTCTTCAGCAGAACCGTCATACTTAAACTCAATCAGGATTAGTGGCTGTCTCCTTGTTATTGGTTCATACACTAAATCAACTCGTCCTTTGCCTGACTGATCTTCACGGTGACAGCTGTAATCGTCAAAAGTTGACCATAAAAGTCCGGTCATTACACAATAAGTGAGTGATTCCTCGTCATTGTAGTCGAGCAGAGTTACAGCCGAAGAATTGTGGATTTCCTGAATAAGTGTAGCTACGGTTGCTCCATCAAGTTCTTTTATTGCTTTTAGCAGGCTTTCTGAACGTTTTATTGTTTCCATTCGCTCGTACCAGTTCTGCTCTCTGACAATATCCATCAGCACTGCTTTGATTTCAGCATTCGGAACATAGGCAACTTTACGATATTGATTTTTGGTTTCTGAACATCCAAGGTAGCCGAGGCATACCAGAAGACTGAATACATCATTTTTATCTTTTATGGTTACCATATCATTCTGGAAATTGGCACAGCTGAAAGTAACTTCATCACCTTCGATTAAATTGATGATGTCTTCCTTTATGCCGTCAAAATCCATATTGATCAAACGTACAAATTCCTCATTGGACGAAGTTCCGCTCCAGTAACTGATACATTCATTTCTAGTTACTGCCTTACACACAGAGTTAGGGTTGTAAATATCCACACCTTTGATTTTATAACCCTCGTACCAGCTCTTTAAATCATGATGTGAAACTTTACAATTAGGCGATTTTACAATGTTGGCTACCTCATCTTCCGTAAAACCAAAGTAAGGAGCATAATCCCCAGGAGAGAGCATGTTATATTCATCAAAGCCATTCAATGCTGATTGGGAATTGTATTTTTTGATTGGCAGAATACCGGTGAGATAAGCTAAGGCAAAGCAAGCTTTACCGCCATCAGATTTAAACAGATTTTTTAACAGTTTGATAAACTTCTTCTGCAAAATCTCGTCATCTCGGTATTCACGATATACAAGATCCCACTCATCCATAATAAAAATGAATTTAGTATTTAAATCCTGGGTGATTGCAAGTAAAGTTTCCAGAAGCCCTGTATTTCCAGTCTGATGATTTTCGAGACATTCGGAAAATTTACTGCTCGATTTTAACTCTTTAATTACTGAATACTCGAAATAATCAACCAGATCATTAACACTTTCGACTCTTTGTTTCTGACTGGAATAGCCATCAAACAGTCCGTCAATGGTATTCATATCAATGTAAATGACATCGTATTTATTAAGATGTTCGGCATAATTGCTTTTATCAGCAATATGCAGACCGTCAAATATTTTTCTGTCAGCATATCCTTTGGAATAATAGGCTAAAAGCATATGAGCCGTTACGGTTTTGCCGAATCTGCGGGGACGGGTTACAGCCATAAAACGGTCGTCTTCATTTAATCTTTTATTGGTTATTTCAATAAAATCAGATTTATCAACAAACAAATACTTGTCTTTTCTATTGGCAAGACTCAGAAAGCTGTTTTCTATGGTCGGATTCAGAATGCTTCCCATAACTTTAGTCTCCCCAAACTCAATATCATCGGCAGTCATTCTACCACAGCACCTATTTTTTATCCGTGATACAGAACTGAACTTCCGGTGAACAATTATCCGTGCTGTTTATATGTTAGTAATTTAACCCGTGTCAGCAAATAATTCAACTGTTATCTGATATTTGATTCGTGAATAACTCATTCATTAAAATACTACCTTTTTATAATCATTTGTTTAAACTTTTCAATCTCTCGGTGCAATTATTGTAAGTCATTTCATCATGATATCGTTCCTTCGATGTTGTTCCTCACATTGTTAGATCCAGAGAGCATCAAATTAATTGATCTCAAAATTGAATAAAAAAAACAAGCATTTCTAATTTTTCATTTGCTCTTTCTACAAAAGTAGTTGATACCACATAAACACAGTTTGGCGTAAACAGTTTGAGAAAATCAGAACTCTCACGTTTTCCTGACTTTCCTTTGTTCAGGGAGTTTAGTTAAAACCGTCACCCCAGCCCTGCATCAAGTGCCAGCATAAGAGTAAATCCTGCCGAGAAGGAAAGGACACCGTAATTTGAATGAATTCCCTGAGACATTTCAGGGATCAGATCCTCAACCACCACATATATCATGGCTCCGGCGGCAAAACTCAGCATATAGGGAAGGCTGTCAATGAGAAAAGAAGATAGAAATACGATAAGGATGGTTCCCAGAGGTTCGGCCAGACCTGACAGAACTCCCGCCGCAAATGAAACCATCCTGCTGCGACCCATGGAGGCAAGAGGCATGGAGACAATTGCACCTTCAGGTATGTTCTGAATTGCTATTCCTGTAGCCAGAGAAATCAGGGACACAGCTGATATGCCGTCCTGTTCCGAAGCTGCGGCATATACAGTTCCAACGGCCATACCCTCCGGAAGATTGTGAAGCGTAACGGCAAGAGATATCAGAATCGGTCTTGAAAGACTGCTTCTAATTCCCTCCGACTGTCTGCTGTTTGGATGAAAATGAGGTATCAGAAGATCCAGCATTAGTAGAAAAAGAATGCCAATCCAGAACCCGGCTGCAGCAGGAACAAAAGACAGACGTCCAAGATGTGATGACTGCGCAAGAGCGGGATCAATCAGACTCCATACTGAAGCCGCCATCATTATCCCTGCAGCAAAACCCAGCAATCTTTTTTCAGAAACTTCGTTTAGCTTTCCCTTTGAGAAAAAAACAAAGGAAGCACCCAAAGATGTACCGATGAACGGTATCAGAAGTCCGAACAGAAGAGTAAAATCCATACAGTATACCGATATTTTCAATAATAGTTAGCAACCGCTAACTACATTAAAGTATACATATTTCTCACCCTAAAATCCACTTCAGCAATTGACGCTCCCCCATGTCTAACGCACAACAGCAAAAAAAAAAAACGGGACCCATTGAGCCCCGCATAAATCTGAAATCACACAATCTTATGATTTCTTGTTCTGATCATTGATAGCCCTGATACGGCTTGGAAGAGAATACAGACGGATGTAGCCGTCAGCATGAGACTGATCATAAACATTGTCTTCACCGAAGGTGCAGAAATCAACGTTGAACAGACTGTTCTCAGAACGTTTCTGAACTGCAGTAACAGTACCCTTGTACAGTTTAAGCACAACATCGCCGCAGAGATCCTCGGCAATGGCGTTGGCTGAAGCAAGTATAGCCTTGCAGAGCGGAGTAAACCAGCGTCCGTCATAAACCAGCTGGGCAAACTCAAGACCGAGTCTTTCTCTCCAGTTTCTGGTAGTCTTGTCCAGAATAAGTTCCTCTACAGCGCGAAGGGCCGCCATCATCACTGTTCCGCCAGGGGTTTCATAGCATCCTCTTGACTTCATACCTACAAGACGGTTTTCAGTAATATCAACTCTTCCCACACCATGTTTTGCTGCAATTTCATTCAGTGTACTGAGACACTCGTAGGCAGACATTGACTTGTCGTTAACTGCAACAACCTCACCGTTTTCCACCCTGATCGAAACATACTCAGGCTGATCCGGTGCCTTCTCAGGATCTACAGTCCATGTCCACACATTTTCGGTGGCACGGTTCCAGGTATCCTCAAGTTCACCGCCCTCAGTAGAGATGTGCCATGCATTGGCGTCACGGCTGTAAATCTTCTTCAGAGTAGCCTTACATGGAATATTGCGCTCTGCTAGATAGTTCAGCAGATCCTCGCGGGAACGCATCTTCCACATTCTCCACGGAGCTATAACCTGAAGCTGCGGTGCCAGAGCTGCAACAGCACCTTCAAAACGAACCTGATCGTTACCCTTGCCGGTGCATCCGTGAGAAACAGCCTGAGCACCCTCCTCAAGGGCAACTTCAACCATAGCCTTTGCAATAACAGGACGGGCCATTGATGTACCGAGCAGATAAGATCCCTCGTAAACAGCTCCGGTCTTCAGAGTAGGATATACGTAGTTCTTAACAAACTCCTCACGCAGATCCTTAATTACACACTTGCTTGCACCTGACTGCTTTGCCTTTTCCTCAATGCCTTCCAGATCTTCACGATCCTGACCGACATCAGCTACAAAGCAGATAACCTCACAGTTGTTATAGTTTTCCTTAAGCCATGGCACAATAGATGATGTGTCAAGACCGCCTGAGTAGGCAAGCACAACCTTCTTAATTTCTTCAGCCATAATTATTTATTTCCTTGATTGAAAAGTGTAGCCATTACTGCCATCTGCGCATGAAGACGGTTTTCTGCCTCATCATAAATGATAGATGCAGGTCCGTCCATGACTTCATCGGTAATTTCATATCCGCGATGAGCAGGCTGACAATGTAAAACATGACGTATGCCGGTATCATCCAGCAGTTTCTGGTTTACCTGATAAGGCATAAAGCGGTCTTTGACCTCTTCAAGAGGAGTGTTGTCGCCCATGGATACCCATGTGTCCGTATAGGCTACATCATAGCCCCTGACATCCTCCACCCTGTCTGTAACCACTAATTTTGCACCTGATTTCTTGGCAATTTCCGCTGCCATATTGAAAATAGCCGCATCCGGTCCCTCTCCTTTCGGGCACACGGCAGCCACTGATGATCCCAGAATCGCGCCGGTAATAAGGAGCGAATGAGTCATATTGTTGCCGTCACCAAAATAAGCAAGCTTAACCTTGGTTATATCATCATAGTTTTCCATGATGGTCATATAGTCGGCAAGAACCTGGCACGGATGGTACAGATTGCACAGTGCGTTAATAACCGGAACCGTTCCGTATCTGCTGAGTTCAAGCAGTGTTTTGTGATCATAAACTCTGGCCACAATACCGTCGCACCAGCGTGACAGATTGCAGGCGTAATCCTTGATGGACTCACGTTTACCCATGACACCGTTATGCTGATCCATGTATACAGCATGACCGCCAAGCCGGTATAAACCGACATCAAAGGTAACACGCGTACGCAGAGACTGCTTCTCAAAGAGAGTAACAACACTTTTGCCTGCAAGAGTCTGTCTGTAATTTTCCGGGTTGGCTTTCATGGCCATACCCAGATTTATCATCTCCAGAACCTCATCTCTGGAGAATTCTGTTGTATTTAATAAATGACGCATAATATTCCTTTTAATTTGCAATTACCTTGGTGCCTATAGCTTCCCCCGCAAGCAGACGGCTCAACTTGTCCGGATATCTCCATCCTGCCACGGATATCGGACGGCCCAGTGTCTTAGAAGCCTCAAGCGCAGCCTTAACCTTTACCTCCATGCCTCCGGTTATGATACCCTTGCCGATAAGTTCATCGGCATACGCAGATGTCATCTCTGAAATAAGAGCCCCGTTCTGATCAAGTATGCCAGCCACATCGGAAAGCAGAGCAAGATCAGCGTTAAGAGCCATGGCAATGGATGTTGCCGCCTGATCTGCATTGACATTCATAAGTTCACCATCAGCTGTTATGCCAATGGAGCTCACAACAGGCATATATCCGTTGTCTAGCAGGACATTAAGCAGTTTTGCAGAACCCGGCTTTGCAGTACCGACAGCACCAAGCTCAGGATCCATCTCCTCAACAACGCACATACCGTCATCGGCAAGAGACAGACCGACAACCGGCATTCTGTACTGAATTGCCTTTGCCATCATAAGCTTGTTGGCGGTGCCGGCCAGTGCTCCGGTAATATACGGGATCTGATCCTTTGGAGTAACTCTGAGTCCCTTTTTCTTTTCACTCTTTAATCCAAGACCCTTAAGCAGATCATCCACAAGACAACCTCCGCCGTGAACCATAACGATCGGGCGCTTGTTCTCCTTAAGATACATGTTAAGACCGTCAAAAAGGGCATTAAGGGAGGCATCATTCTCTATAAGAGCACCGCCGAGTTTAATAACAAGAATATTCTTTTCCATCAGAACCTCAAATCAGACCGAGAGTCTCATCATAGCCGCAGTTTATGTTAATGCACTGCAGCGCCTGTCCTGCCGCACCTTTAATAAGATTATCAATGGCAGATCCCACAATGAGAGTATTATCCTCCCGCTGCCAGTGAAGATCCACATACGGAGTATACGCAACTGATCTGATTGAAGGCCACTGACTCAAAATTCTTACAAGTTTTCTACCCTCATAGGCGGTTTTATAAGCCTGAGCAATCTGTTCATCAGTAACGCCGTCCTTAAGCTGAACATATATAGTTGCAAGTATACCGCGCTTGAAATTTCCCAGATGAGGCTGAAACAGAACTTTCTGACCGAGATGATGGCTGATTTCAGGACGGTGGCGATGTGTAAAAACACCGTAAGGATTGAGACTGACCTCGCAGAAGCTTGATGTCAGAGAAGCCTTGCGTCCGGATCCGGAAACTCCGGATACGGCATTTATGATCGGCATTGAATCCTCACGGATAAGACCGGCATTGAACAAAGGTTTAAGCGCAGTAAGAGACGCTGTCGGATAACATCCTGCCACTGCAACCAGTTTGGCATTTCTGATTGCCTTGTCATTCCATTCACCGAGTCCGTATACCGCACTTTCGAGCCAATCCAGTCTGGTATGGGTAAAACCGTAATATTTTTCGTAAAATGCCGGATCATTAACTCTGTAAGCGCCGGAAAGATCAAATACTCTTTTGGAATCATCGGTTATAAAATCCGGTGCAATTCGCATACTTACGTCATGAGCGGTGCAGAGACATACTATATCGGCATTCTTCTTGATATCATCAAGAGCCGCATTATCGTCGGAAAGAGGGATAATATCCTTGTCGACCACCCCGTGATACATAGGATAAAGATCAGAAAAATTCTTATGGGCATCCTTGGAGCTTCCGGATACATAAAGTCCGTACAGTTCAAGATTCGGATGTTTTGCTACCAGAGCTGAAAGTTCTGCGCCTGCATATCCGCTGGCACCGATAATCGCAACCTTAGGTTTATTCATGCTACTTGTCACCTGTTAAATATTCAAAATTTTAAAAGCCTATTATGCCACAATCTATGATCTTTAGTACAAAAAATGTCCCAGAAAATATCTCAGACCGCTCCGTCAGAAAAAGCTGAGAAAACTAATCAGAGGCAAATTCCATTTTCAATCCCTGTCATGAAAGCAATATTATCCCTAGCCAGATATTTATGCAAGATAAATGCATAAATATTTGAATTAAAATTTGAGAGCCCTGCAGTTCGACGATTCTTAAAAGGAAAACCGTCATGCTGTAAAATAATAGTAATAAGAAAAGACGACAGAACAAGGAATTCACCGAATGGAACATATAAACTATTTTAAGGATCTGCTTGGAAAACTTATTTCATCTCCCTCTGTAAGCAGCGAGGATCCGACGTTGGATCGCAGCAATCAGGGGATTCTTGAAATTTTGGAAAACGAAGCAAAAGCAATGAACGGCGTCTGCCTAAGGCAGAAGGTCATCAGCGATCCGCCCAAGGATAACCTTCTTATACGCTTCGGACCCGACGTACCAGGAGGACTTCTTCTTTCCGGACATACCGACACTGTTCCATATGATGAAAAGGGGTGGAAAACCAATCCTTTTGAACTGACAGAAGATCCGGACTTTTTTTACGGTCTCGGAGTCATCGATATGAAGGGCTTCTTTGCTCATGCATTAACAGCATACAGAGAAATCATGGAAACATCGAAAATGCTAAGGCCGTTGTACCTGCTGGCCACTGTGGATGAGGAAACAACCATGGCGGGAGCCAAAAGCTTTGCTGCGGAAGCCTCAATTAGGCCAGACGCCATTATTATCGGAGAGCCAACATCCCTCACTCCGATTTTCAAGCATAAGGGATACATGGCATACAGGATCACTGTAAACGGCAAAAGCTGCCACAGTTCGAATCCGGATGAAGGAATCAACGCCATCAGCATAATGAACAGAATTATTACCGGCATTGAAACAATGGCTGAGCACATGAAAACAAGTTTCAGGGATGACGGATTTCCGGTGAACTATCCGACTCTCAACATTGGTTCAGTCCACGGGGGTGACGCACCTAACAGGATCTGCGGCTCATGCCTGCTGGAGCTGGATATAAGACCTACTCCGGCCACATCACCGCAAATGCTGGACGAACTTCTGAAAAAAACAGTAAGAGAAGCTGCAGGCAGCAGTTTTGAAAGAGTCCAGATCAGCGAACTGTATCCTCCGATACCGCCTTTTGAAACGGATCCTTCATCGGATCTCATTTCAATCTGCGAAAAAATAACGGGAAAAAGACGGGCTGCGGTGAACTACAGTACTGAAGCTTCATTTCTGAGTACCATAGGGGCACCTCTGGTTGTACTCGGTGCCGGAGATATTGCGGATGCTCATCAGATAAATGAAAAACTTCCAAAAAGGGAGATAGAGGGAATAAACCGGTTTCTCAGGGAGATAATCGCCGCCTGCTGCATGTAGAAGCAGCAGTCACATCCAGCCGCGCAGACGGGCCGCCGAGGCAAGTGCGGCAAGACACCTGGCCTCATGAAACGAACTGTCGGAGAAAAGTTCAGACACCCGGGACAGAGGCCACCTTACAATCTCGACAGGCTCGGGCTCGTCGCCTGTATCAAGTCTGTTTTCTGTAAGATCCTCAGCCAGAACAAGATCTATACTTACAGAAAAAAAGGACGGTGCTGAAATTACACTCCGAAGATATGTATAGCTGCCGGCTGAATAACCGGTCTCCTCTCTTAACTCCCGCTCGGCTGTATCTCTCCACGTCTCGCCCGGATCCGACTTTCCTTTGGGAAAACCCAGCTCATAGGAATTCGTTCCGGCACAGTACTCCCTTACCAGAACAAGATCATTATCCAGGACCGGAACGATCATAACGGCGCCGGCACCGCCGCCGGCCATTCTTTCATAATATCTTATCTGTCCGTTTGAAAACTTAAGATGAAGCCTTTCTATCTTGAAATGCTCTGTATCAACGATGATCCTGCGATCCAGGATTTGCGGAAGTTCATGCATGGATTCACTCAGTAAGTAAACTTGCCCTGATAATTGATTTCATAGGTACCGGTGCTGTTAGGGTGGCCAAGCATCTGAAGCAGAGGACGAACTTCGGCGCCGCGCTCCTGACTCGGTTTTGCAAAGGCCTTAACCCTGTACAGCTGCTCCTTCATATCATATTCCATATTGCCGTCAATGGAAAAATAAGGATTTTCCTGCTTAAGCTTAACGATGAGAAGACCGTTGCGGCAGCTTAATCCCATTACACCGTCACCGATTGAATAGTTGCCAAGAGGCGTGCCGACATCCAGACCTGTAATATCAATATTGCCTGACACCATCTTTTTGCAGCGGTTCGCATTGAACACGGCATTGCCCACGGAAACTGCTATATTGCCGGTAACATCAACAGGCAGACTGTAGCTGGTGTACTTAAGCATATTGCCGAAGGATATGGTCAAATGCATATTGGAGACTTCAACATCACCGTCCTTGTAGGAAATGTCGGTTTTCCCGGTAAGGCCCTTGGGATCAGACATCATGAGAGTATATGTTCCGGTAAACAGTCCGAGAATTGAGGCGCTCCAGTGAATATTCTTATATTCATATTTATCAACATGAAGAACCTTGGCAGATCCGTCCACCGCCCTGCCGGATACCCCCTCAAGATACACGCCTTTTGGCAGGTCAATCTTGGCAAGAATCTTTGAGGCAGGAGCCTGATAAACAACAAACACAAAAAATGCCAAAATGAAAACAACAGCCATAATCAGCAGCTGATATTTCAGTTTAAGCGGTTTAATCTGCTTGAATTGCGATGCTACTTTCATTTCTTTTCCACTCTCCCAAGAGTAAGCTTACGGACCTTTACAGTGCTGTCTTTCGGTTCAAGATCAATGGACTCAACATATATGGCATATTTCTTTTCCAGATCATTAAGGAAATAAAAGAGGGTGACAGAATCGGTCACACCTATCTCCACGCTCGCAGATTCACCTGTACGGTTGATCTTTGTAACCTTCAGATCAAAATCCTTGGATACACGATCTATCGCCTTTTCAAGAGATGCAGTACGATCCGCCTTTTCCTGCTGACTCTTATTCTGATTTGCCGGAACGTAGGCACTTATAATCTGGTAGTCCCTGACCAGCTTGGCATTTGCCGCCTCGAGCTGACTTACCTTATTCTGCAAAGGCTTTACCATAATCATCCATGCAAGAAAAAGAAGGAAGAGACATGCCACAGCCATAACTATCTTCTGATCCCTCGGAGCCAGGTTATCCCAGGCATCTCTAATTTTTCTGATAAATTCACTCATGAATTTACCTCCTCAACCGTCAGCATCACCGTATTAATATCCTTATCAGATCTGACCTCGCTTATATCAGCCTTGTAACCGCGATTGTTCAGGGCATCCTTGATATCCTCGACATCGTCAAACTCCTTATAGGATAACCTGAAATGATACTGCCGCCGCTTGTCATCATAATTAAAATCCATCAAAGAAGCCTTGCTTGTAAAGCTTCCCAGCATCTCAGCCAGTCTTTTAACGAAACTGACCTCCAGCTCCGACTCTCCTGACTGATTTGTAAGCTGTTTAAACTGGGCCATAGGATTGACTACCTTGTTGACCATAGGAAACTTTGTCTTAAAGACCTTTATTAGCTGAGTCTTCAGCTGCTTGCCCTCACTTGTATAGTTAAAGTAGTTGCTGACAAGAGTTGCATAATACACAACAAAAATAGCTACAAGAACGGCAGCAACCTTGATCCACGGCTTGACAATGGTGCCCATAAGGAAATTCTGACGCTGCGCGCGCTGCGCATCAGTAAGCGTTATATGACAGTTCAAAGCACCGAAGGCCATACTGGCCATAGGCATAATCACATACGCCTCCTCCTTCGGTGCATCAAAAGGAAATTCCGACAGGCAGTAGAAGGACGGAGTATTTTCAAGGGACTTGAAATACTTTACCGCAAGTGTCTGGCTCAGACACATGCCGCTGTACTGCGACCTGCGGAAAACAAACTCTCCGGCCAGATTGACAACGGATATCTTACCCTCGCGGTATGGCAGCGTAAAAATATCAACCAGCATTTTGCTCGGCATAAGTCCGTACCTGGCCATAACGGAACGGACCCATTCCTGATAAGCCTTGTCGCATATCATAATGTCTACTTCCCTGCCGCGGATATTGAGCACCACCACCTCAACATCATCCACATCCGTGGCAATATCGCTTTCTATCATGAAAGGAATAGAGCTTTTCATGCTCGGATTGAATCTTTTAGGATAGGTTATTGTCTTAAAGAAAAAATTGCAGCTCGACTGAAGCACAATCAGATCCAGCTTGAAATATGAGGAAAGCAGAGCTATTTCGTCTGTATTCCGGAGTACACCGCTTTCAATCACACTCTCATTGGAATCCTCAATTACAGCATAATTTATCGGACTGTCATCATTAGTTCCAAGCCTTATAACCAAATGCTGACTCATTCAGCACCTCCATATTCTCTTTTGTATAAAATTGCCTCTTTGTTGTTTTTTACAAAGTAGGAAAAAAATCTTCTTATCAGACCGTTGTACTCAAGCACCGTTTCAGCACGAAAATAATTGGAATTTACAGTAACCACTGATGAGATAAAACCCTTGGTTCTTACTGTAGTCGTACTGGTAATCAATTCCTGGTTCAAAAAATTGCTGACCGTGGTCCATCCCTCGCGATCCCTTGAATTGATAATTTCAAGAGCCGATTCCACAGTCATATAATCACTCAGGAGCAGGGCGGCAAGCAGAGGCGCCTTTTCCTCAGTGAGAGTATTGACGTTAATATGCAGCTCATTGTTCGGCAAAGCACACACAAAAGGTTTGAGCCTGCGGTAGATTGACGGAGTCATGCCTTTCGCAACGCGAATTTCGCTCACATTGAACAGTCGTGTATTCGGAATTACAAACGGATAAGGAAGAGACATATAGTATGAATCCTCCGCACCGTTGCGACTGATTCCCGCATCTGTATCAACCATATCGGTAACGGCATCGGCAACAGCCTCGGCATCTCCAAGCTGGATCTGCATATAAACCATCAGACGGACAAACACTTCCCTGGCCATATTTGTTTTCGTACCGGTTTCGTCACTGTAATCATAGCCGTGATTGCCGAGCGAATTTAAATTAAAGCATGAGTAGTCATCATACACATGGGTTGATATAAGACCTCCGTCAACTTCGAAAGTCCTGCCCTGCGTTGCCCAGTACTGACTGAGATTGACCGAATTCGGATCATCATCAAAGTCCTGGTGAAGCACGCGCCTTACAAGGGAATCCGAACTCTTATGGTACCATTTGCCCTGTATTCCGTTGACAAAATTTGCCGTGCGCAGAAACTCGCTGTTATAGCGCATAGTCATATTAGTTGCCACAATCACCATCACGGAAAGGATCAGAAGCACCACAAGCAGAGCGGATCCTCTCTGACTCTCATATCTAGTCATAATGAGGAATATAGTACTCCCTTCTGATTTTACCTACATCATCCAGCACCAGACTGACCTCCACGCCAAACGGCATCTTGTTGGAATTCATAGACTGATACCATGCAAGACTGTTCATGGAAACCCTGAAACGAAGCTCAAAATTTGTCACATGAGAAATAACAATCTCCCAGTTCGGCTCTCCTTCCTGGGCAGGATCTGATCGGGGGTAAGTTCCGCGCTCAAGATTACCGTCCTTCAGGCGGTAGGAGACCCTCTGCAGATCATTGCGATCCAGCATCGCCCCCGGATTGAAAAAACCGGATCTTACAAACTGCACGCCCCAGTCATCAGAATTCAGAATATTCTTTGCGGCCCAGATGTACTTTATAGCGTTGTAAGCAGGATAGCGGTTGCGGCGGTAAGCCATCTGCTCGAAATCATGATCCATCAGGTTCACGGCACGCTGTATTTCACCAAGACGCTGCATTTTTTTTCCTGAAATCTCTTCAGTCATAACAGCGGCACCCAATATTTCATAGGCACCGGTGGCAAGTATGGAAAAAATAAGTATGCTGATCATAACCTCGATCAGCGTAAAGCCTGAATTTTTCATCTCTTTCGATACATGTGAGTCATCACTGAAACTATAGGATCGTCATATTCCTTGCTTCCGTGCACCTCTATGACGACAGCGAGGAATTTTTCATCCTGTGTCTCCTCCGCTTTGTAACGGAAAAACCACTCCCGGTCCACCATCATCTCGCTGCCCTCATTCCATGAGAACGACGGAATCTGCTGGCGCATTTCCAGTTCTGTCAGCTGATTGTCAGCGACAATTGATGCAAACGTTTTATCCTCAAGACGCTGAAGACCGAAGGACTGGTTGTTCATTGCCGAAAGCAGAGCAACTCCGACCATGGCAAAAACAGCCAGAGCCACAAGCACTTCCAAAATCGTCATACCGCTGCTTCTAGAAATATTCCGGATCTTTATCATTTTCGCCATTCTTAAGCACAATTTTGCCGTTTTCAGACATTTTTATAATATATTCGGCATAATCTCTGCTGGATTTGGTACTGATCTTAAGTTCAAACGGTGTAACCTCCATGGAAGGATAAAAATACACCTGCGGCTGAACCTTGGTATCAAACTTGTGATCTATCGTAGCCTTCGTGAGCACCTCTTTACCTGTAAACGAGGACAGAGATTCATACGAAAGACCGCCAACAGCCAGTTCCACCTGATATTCTTCCGGAAAGGCATAGGTGGATTCAATCTGCGGAAGCCTGTATTCAACCCAGCCGAATTTCTCGTAGCTGTCATACTTGCTTATAAGCTGACTGATGAAATCCGTATCGGAAAGATGGTTCTCGACCTCGTCTGCATGCTCGCGCCTTAAGATCTTCATGCCCTCTTTGTCGACATAAAGACCCACAAGTTCACCCTCGACCATCGACTGCTCGTTAAGAAACGCGAACAGGCGGGCATACTTTGAACACTGATCATGCATCATCGATTCCGGAGATGACGCCGGACTTGTCATAACAACAACAGACGCAGCCATCCCCATAATGACGATAACTATCAGAATTTCAAGAAGAGTAAAACCACTGAGGTGATTCCTCACGATAAATTCCTATCTATCCTTTTTCCAGTTGCCGATGTCATCGTCAGTACCGTCTTCGCCGTCAGGTCCGAGAGAGTAAAGATCGTATCTGCTGGAATTATGAGTGCCGGGCTGAACATACATATAGTCGTTGCCCCATGGATCCTGCGGAAGATCCTTAATGTAGCCGTCCTTTCTGTAACTCTTAGGCTCAGGAGATGATGTCGGTTTGTTTACAAGAGCATCAAGTCCCTGTTCTGTGGTCGGGAACCTGTGATTGTCAAGCTTATACATATCAAGAGCATTATCCAGGGTCTTGATATCCATACCGGCCTTTTCTATGGATGCCTGCTCCTTTGAACCCATAACATTGGTAGCAACGATTGCCGAAAGCATTCCCATGATAACTACCACAACCATAATTTCAAGCAGCGTAAAACCCTGTTGCTTCTTCATATAAAATCTCCTAAAAACAAAATCCTTGTCTTAACAGGCACGGTACCAGTGCCATGTCAAACTTATGCCATACTGTTCATCTTGAGAATCGGCTCAAGAATGGCTAGCACTATAAAAAGAACAACTCCCGCCATTGTCACAATAAGCATCGGCTCAAAAATACTCAAAGCCATGCTGACCTGACGCTCAAACTCATTGTCCTGGTTGTCTGCAGAACGGATCAGCATGCTGTCAAGTTCGCCAGATTTTTCTCCCGATGCTATCATGTGGATCATCATCGGAGGGAAAAGTCCCGTACGCTCAAGAGCTATTTTGAGTGATGAACCTTCACGAACCAGATCCGTGGCCTCCTTGATTTTTTCCTGGGCATAATCGTTGCTCAGAACCTCTCCGCTGATTTTTAGAGCCTCAAGAAGCGGAACGGCTGATGAATTAAGTATTGCCAGAGTTCTGGCAAAACGTGCTGTATTGATACCGCGGCTTACCCTTCCGATAACAGGAAGTCTGAGGATAAGATGATGAAACCGGATCCGGTTTTCCTTGTTTCGCTGCCAGATCTTGAACAGAGAAAACCCTCCGACCAACAAAACCGCAAGATACAGTCCGTAATCCCTGAGAAAATCACTTATGGTTATCAGCAGCTGGGTTGATCCGGGAAGTCCCTTTTTCAAATATACGAACTGAGCGATAACCTTCGGTACAACGCTGGTAAGAAGAATAGTGATAACCGATATGGCAACAAGAGTAAGAATTATCGGATAAATCATCGCCTGAAGAACCTTACCCTTTATAGCCTGCCGCTTTTCACTGTAGTCGGCAAGACGAAGAAGAACCGTATCAAGATGACCGGATTTCTCACCGGCAGAAACCATTGCGCGGTACAGATTATCAAACACCCGGGGAAACTGAGCCATTGAATCAGCCAGAGTGTGACCTTCAAGAACCTTGTTGCGAACGGCGGATATGATAGTACGCTGCTGCGCTGTTTCACACTGATCTGAAACTGCCTTGAGTGCCTCTTCGATCGGAATTGCGGCTGAAACAAGCGTTGCCAGCTGTCTGGTAATAAGTGCCAGATTTGAAGCAGAGATCTTTGGCGCAAAGATTGAGGAAGATTCAGTCTTAGACTGCATCTTCTTCACTGATTCCACAACCTCAACCGGTATAAGCCCCTGCTCTCTAAGCTTGGCTCTTACCAGTTTCGAGGAATCAGCATCCATAATACCAGTATCCGTCTTCCCGTTTTTATCGATCGCGGTATATGAGTACGATGCCATACTAATTATCCCTTGCCACTCTCAGAACCTCCTCCACAGTGGTTAATCCCTGCAGAGCCTTGGCCATACCGTCATCCTTGATACTCGGAGTAGTAGGACGAACTTCATTTTCAATAAACAGTTCACCCTTTTCAGCGTTGATACTTTCACGCACATCATTGTTTATAACAACGAGTTCGTGAATACCCATTCGACCCTTATATCCGGAATTGTTGCACTCCTCGCAGCCTATCGGACGATATAAGAAAAGTTCGTCATCAGAATCCAGACCCACAAGTTCCTTTTCGCTGGCAGAAGCTTCATACCTTTGCTTGCAGTTCGGGCAGAGCGTTCTTACAAGACGCTGGGCGAGAACACCGAGAAGTGTGGACGAAAGAAGGAATGACTCGATGCCCATATCTCTGAGTCGGGTAATGGCACCGATGGCAGTATTGGTATGAAGCGTCGAGAGTACAAGGTGACCGGTCAGAGAAGCCTGAACAGCTATATCCGCAGTTTCCTTATCACGAATTTCTCCGACCATCACTACATCCGGATCCTGACGAAGTATTGCCCTCAGACCGCGTGCAAAGGTCATATCAACCTTCGGATTTACCTGAGTCTGGCCTATGCCCTCGAGATCATATTCAATAGGATCCTCGACTGTCATAATATTCAGATTTTTTGAATTAATATTGGACAGCGCAGCGTAGAGAGTTGTGGACTTACCGGAGCCTGTAGGACCTGTGACCAGAATAATACCGTGCGGTTTATGCACAAGATCAACCAGCTGTCTGCGGTTGCTTTCAGTCATACCGAGCTGTTCAAGCTCCAGATGCACCGCATTCTTGTCAAGAAGACGAAGTACAACACGCTCGCCATGAGATGAAGGCATGGTTGAAACACGGACATCCACAGCCCTGCCGCCGATCTTCAGAGAAATACGGCCGTCCTGAGGCACTCTCTTTTCTGCAATATCAAGTTTGGCCATAACCTTGATTCTTGATATCAGCAGCGGTCCCATCTGACGAGGATTACGGATAATCTCCTTTAAAATTCCGTCAACACGGAATCTTATAACAAGATAATTTTCAAAGGACTCGATATGAATATCAGAAGCCCCCTCCTTTATCGCCTCACTCAGCATCGCGTTGATAAGACGTATTATCGGGGCATCATCCTCTGCATCAAGCAGATCCTCAGTCGAAGGCAGATCCTCTGCAATAGAAAAGAAATCAACCTCGCTTCCGATATCATTCATCAGCTGCTTGGCCTCGGACGAATCAAGCTGATAGGCCTGTGTCAGTTTCTCATTAAAAGTTTCCTGATCCATTACCTTGATTTTGAAGCTGGAGCCAGCTTTTCTTGATACCTCAAGAATCTCTGCCGGCTCTAGCTCATGAAAGGAATATACAATCATTCTTCCATGAGGATCCCTGTCCAAAACCACGCCGTGATCTCTTGCATATGAGAAATCCAGCCGGACATCAGGCTTTTCCTGCTTTTCCTCAGCAGAAACTTCATTAACTTCTTCTTTCGCCATTACTTGGATACATCCTCAGGAGTAAGATTAAAACCGCCGTTGTCAGAACTGTACAGATCCAGATTGTTTCTGTCATATTCCTTCATAACAGGAATAGTGACCTCATCCGGCAGAAGCGGAATACCGCGCTCGTAGCGTTCAAGCTGTTCTGCTCTGAATTTGGTGTACTTGTTGCGTGAAATAGAAGTGTAGGTATCGGGATCACGCAGAATCACAGGATGAATGAACACCATAAGATTGCGCTTGTCCTTGCTGGTGGTTGTTGTTCTAAACAGTGCACCTAAAAACGGAATATCTCCGAGAATAGGAACTTTGGATACCAGCTCCCTTTCCTCCTCACTGATCAGTCCGCCGAGAACTACTGTTTCACCGCTCTTAACCAGCACTGAATTCTTGATATTTCTCATATTGAAGGTAGGACCGTAATCTGAAGTCGCAGTGGTGCTGTCCACAGATGAAACCTCCTGCTCCATTTCAAGACGGACAGAATCACCCTCATTAATCTGCGGTGTAAACTTGAGCTTTGTACCAACCGACTTTCTTTCAACCGTCTTATAGATGTTGCTTGCATCTGAAGACAGGGAACTCTGACTTCCCGTTACAACAGGAACCTCCTGACCAACAGTAAATTCCGCCGGCTGATTATCCAGCGTCACAATGGAAGGGGTAGACAGAACATTGCTGCGGTTGTCGGTTCTTAAAGCTGTAGCCAGACTTAACCAGTTGCCTGAATAAAATCCCATGACACCGCCGTATACGCTGCCTGCAACCGATTGTATGATATCTCCGTTGGCAGCGGCCGGGAAAAGACTTGCCTGGGCTGAAGTAGCAGAGAAATTTGTTCCGCCTCCTCTGGTGTTTGCCCACTGAACGCCGAGCTGGGCAGCATCAGCGTTTGCAATTTCGACAATTATTGCCTCCACATAAACCTGAGCTCTTCTGATATCAAGCTTGGCAATCACATTTTCGATCTGCTGCATCAAGTCAGGCTGCGCATTTATGATAATCGAATTCGTTTCCTCATCAGCATAGATGCCGAACTTGATCTTGTTGTTTGTGTTTGCTCCGCTGTTGCCGTTGGCCTTGTCCTTGTCCAGATCATTACCCAGCCCGTTTAAGACCTCCACTACATTCTTCGCCTTGGCATACTTCAGATACACAACCTTTGTATTGCCGACATACTCCTGATCCTGATCAAGTCTGCGGATAAGCTGGATAACTCTCTTTCTTACATTAGGTTCTCCAGACACAACAATGGAGTTTGATCTCTCGTCCGCTTCAATCTTAGGCTTAAGCAGCGTCGGAGTATTTTTGTTGCGATCATCATTGAGAAGGTTGTTGATAAGACGGACAAGTTCGGCTGCCGAGGCATAACGAACTTTAACTATATCCACATCCTGGTTGCCCGCCTTGTCAACCCTCTTGACCACATCAATCACGCGGTTAACTACATTGGCCCGGCCGGTAATAATAAGAACATTCGACGGCTCGTAATGAACAACATTTCCGCCTTCTGAAAGATCAACCATCTGACGAAGCAGAGGAGAAAGCTCCTTGACTGAAACATTCTCCACAGGAACAACCCGCGCAACCATTTCGGCACCCTCGCCTGGATGCTCTTCATCGTAAAGCGGAATACCTACCGCCTTGGCCTTGGCTGACTTAACAACCTTTATAGTCTGATCCCCGACGGGTATCGCCGTAAGACCGTAAAGTTCAAGAACACTCAGGAAAAACTGATAATACTCTGCATCGTCTAGCACATCATAGCTGCGAATATTAATCTTACCCTTGACAGTGGGATCAATGACCATATTCTTGTGCAGATTTTTACCAACCGTATTGATAAACTCGGTAATTTCAGTGTTTTTGAAACTTGCCGAATACTGAGCCGCATCAGCGACACCGTAGCAGCCGAGGATCAGTGCAATTGTTGCTGCGATTTTTGATAATTTCATAATACTGCTTCGCCTTCACGTTAGACTATTTAGAGGCTTCAATTTCGCCCAGGTTAATGTATATATTCTCTGTAACACCGCCGCGATCAACGGTTATCTCAAAATTCTGCATGTTTTTATATTCTGCAAACAATTTTTTAGTCTGTGCGGGATCCGTCAGATCATAACCGTTCACAGAAGTTGCCAGATCATTTTCCCTGAATCCGGCCTTGGTAAAAAGCTCAGGCTTTTTTCCCGGATTAAGTCTGTAGCCCTTTACAGCCGCACCCTCCTTGACAGGAGAAATGCTGACATAATCCATAAAATCCAGATTGGATGCCGGTGCAGCACTGCCAGGTTTACCCGGAGCTCCTCCCGGTCTGGACGGAGCATTGCTGCCGGTCGTATTAGGTCTTCTTGCAACCGGAGGAGGAGAAGGAACCTTGTTGTCATCATCAAGAAAGTAGACATCAATCCTTCCGCTGTTAAAAATCTCCACTCGGTTATCCATAATATGGCTCACCCTTGCCGCCGTGCCCTCAATGGCATCACCCTCGCCGTAAAGCACTTCTTCATTTCGGTACTGAATAATTACCTGAGACTTGTTACGGTGATCACTGGCCAGAATACCAGTAATAACAAGAGGAAGTTTTACCGGACCGGCAGGTTTTGCCGGTTTCTGCTCGACTGCGTCAGCTTCTGCCCCCTGCACTCCTGAAGACTGTCCGGATACTCGTGCGGCCATGGACATTTTTTCCGGAATAACAGGAAACACTCTGGTTTCGAGAAGATCCTTCAGATAGCTGTGATCCTTCTCCTCCTTGGTCTGAGTCTGCGAGGAAGCAGAACCGCCTCCGCGGTAATCAGAAAAGAAAGACCAGAACAGTTTAGCCGAATTGCTTGCAAGAAAGAGAAAGAGGATACAGAAAACGACCCAGGCGTAAACCTTGCAGGTATCAGCATTTACCCATTTGGATGTTAATGTTTTAATTTTTTCTATATATTCCGCTGTATTTGACATTTTTTACTCGCTCTTCTGAGTCCTACTCATCAAATCTACTGCAGCATCCTTCGGTGATTTATTTTCAAACAGCAAAGCATAGATCTCATCACAGATAGGCATACTTACATTATAACGTCTGGCAAGTTCGCGAACCTCCCTGGTATTGTAATAACCCTCTGCCACCTGTCCTATTTCCTTCATAGCCTCCTCGGCCGTTTTGCCCTTGCCAAGAGCTATTCCAAGACGTCTGTTTCTTGACTGGTTGTCTGTACAGGTCAGAACCAGATCACCCATTCCGGACATTCCCATAAATGTTTCCTTCTTAGCACCTATGGCAAGACCGAGTCGCTGTAGTTCGACAAGTCCTCTGGTAATAAGCGCGGTGCGGGCATTGGCTCCAAAACCAAGTCCGTCAGACACTCCTGCCCCTATAGCAATAACATTCTTGACAGCTCCGCCTATCTGAAGTCCAACAAAATCATCATTCGTATAAATTCTGAAGCTGCTGCCGCACATCAATTCAGAAAGTTCAGCTGCAAAATCCGCTTTTGTTGAAGCAACAGCAATCACGGTCGGAAGCCCCGAGGCCAGCTCCCTTGCAAACGTAGGTCCGGAAATAATAGCAAGAGGAATATTTTCACCTAAAACCTCTTTTGCCACAGTTCCTAAGAGTCTTCCAGTGCCGTGTTCAAGTCCTTTTGTAGCCCATACCAGTCTGTGTTTCGGAGTTAAAAAAGGTTTAATGCTGCCAAGCGTTGATCCGAAAAACATACTCGGCACCACAACCAGCAAAACTTCCGATCCGCTGACAGCCTCTTCTATATTACTGGTAACATAAAGAGAATCGGGTACTTTGATCCCCGGGAGGTACTTCGTGTTTTCCCGGAATTTTTTTATGTCTTCAACTTCCTCTTTTACAAAACCCCACAGGAGCACCCTGAGACCTTTGCGAGCCAGAGAAACCGCCAGTGCTGTTCCATAGGATCCGGAACCAAAAACCGATATATCGTAACTTAAACTCATCTGCTGATACTTAAACAAAAAAATATGAGTGATTATATTTCACGACTTGATCCGGTTCAATTTTTTATGCATTTTGGTGAATAATTAGTATAACTAACTCACAGATCCTGTATTCCCAAACTGCACTTAATTTGAGTTTACAGCTCTTTTAGTCAGCATACTAAATTAAATTAAATTTAATTAATTCAAACTGCACGCCCATTCTCTTCCTCTTTAAAATACTAAATATCTCAAATTCCTGCCGCGGCGATAAAAATTTCATCAAATACAATCACATGATAGTCTCTGTCCAAAAGGAGACAAAAAAAAAGAGTCCGGATTAACCGGACTCCTCACAGAAATTACCTAATTAAATCACACTGAAATTTACTCAGCCTCCAGGCTCCAGGTAAGATTTGCATCGTTTACAACGAGAACATAGTTACCGACCTGACTGATCGCCACGTCACGGCAGGTTGATTCGTTGCTGCAGAGAGTATTGCTTCCTGCATCACCCCATACAGTTCCGGACCAGCCTTCAGAATCAGTAATCTTGAAGCGCTGAGGACCGTTGCTGTCTGCAGCTCCAGTCAGTACCAGACTGATTCTCCATGTACCAGTTGAGGAATCATATGTCATGGCATCATGAGTCCAGCTGTTGGTTGTACCGGCATAGTACATGGCACTGTGTGTCGGAGCAATGTAAACATCAGTAACGTTCACTGTCATAGGATAGGTCACATCATACACACCGTCAGAAACGGTCAGCTTGACAGCATATGTACCATTCTTAGCGTAGGTATGGGTCGGATTCTCTTCATTTGAAGTTGAATTATCACCAAAGTCCCAGCTGTAGGTAAGCTTGTCACCATCGGCATCCGTAGACTTGTTGGTAAATTTCACAACCTTCTTATTGACAGAGGATGCAAAACTTGCGACAGGTGCATGGTTACTGCCTCCAAGACTTTCAAGCTTCCATGTCATATCTGTATCAAATACGGAAAGTTTGTACTCACCCATTTCTGAAATGATTACATCACCGCATGACTGCTTGTTGTCGCAAAGCTTGTTGCCGCCCGCCGTTCCATATACTGAACCCTGCTCCCAGTCTGAAGTGGTAGTAACCTTGAAGCGCTGAGGTCCGTTGCTGTCACCTTCACCGGTAAGATTAAGCATGATTTCCCATGCGCCGGTTACGGTATTGAAGGTCATCGGATCAAAGGACCAGCCGTTTGTAGATCCTGCAAAGTACAGAGAACTGAGAACTGGTGTATAGGTTCCGCCGTTTGTAACGGTCACTTCCTTGGATTTGGTTGATTTAGCTGTTCCATCATTTACAGTCAGGGTTACTGTATATGTACCACTGGCAGCATAACTGTGTGTCACAGTTGCAGCGGTAGAACCACTGTTGTCGCCGAAATCCCAGGCATATGTGAGGTTGTCGCCGTCGGCATCCGTAGACTTGCTTGAGAATTTAGCTTTCAGACCTGAAGTCTTATATGCAAATTCAGCTACAGGAGCAGTGTTAGCCAGCTTCTTCAGACTCCATGTTAAAGCAGAGTCATTAACAGTCAATCTGTAGGATCCCTTCTGAGTAATCAGAATATCACCACAGGTGCTTGTCTTGCAAAGTTTGCTACTTCCGCCGTCACCGTAGAACACGCCCTTTCCGTCAGAAGTGGTTGACAGCTTGAAACGCTGAGAGCCGTCATTGTCGCCTTTGCCTGTAAGGGTCAGATCAATTGTCCACTCATCTGTATCCGGGTTATAAACCATCTGGTTATATGACCAGTTGTTTGTTGTTCCCGTAAAGAAGAGATTTGGAAGATCCTTGGTGAAAGCACCAGCCGGCTCAACTACAACAGTAACGTCTGCTGTTGCTGAGGCACCCTTGGAATCGGTGGCTGTAACAGTATAGGTATGTGTTCCAACTGCAGGTTTAACCTTAATCTTTGGACCAGTCTTTCCATTGTTCCACTTCAGCGTTACCTCGTCACCCTCAGGATCCGATGTTTTAGCATACAGAACTATCTTTGATCCTTCATAGATAGGTGCCACAGCCTTGGTGTACGCTTTAACCTTCGGAGGCAGATTGTCAACTACATTGATAACAACGGAGGTCTTGGATGAAAGTCCCTTATCATCAGTCACCTTCAGAACATATTTTGTTGTCTTTTTCGGTTTAACCTTGATTGTAGGGGTTGTAGCACCTGTATTCCACTTGTACGCAACTATAGTTCCGTCAGAATCAGTAGACTTGGATCCATCAAGCAATACCTTGCTGCCGAGTTTGATTGTGGTTGCACTCGGCTCGATAACAGCCTTTGGAGCCTTGTTGGCCACAACCTTGACAGTTACAGTGGTCTTTGCCGTTGCACCCTTGTCATCCTTGACCTTCAAAGAATATTTTGTGGTTTCCGTTGGTTTGACTGTAATAGCCGCGGTTTTGGCACCGGTGCTCCACTTGTACGCAACAATGGAACCGTCAGGATCATAGGATGCAGATCCGTCAAGTTTAACCTTATCACCAGCCGTGATCTTAACAGTAGTACCGTTGCTGATCTTGGCTACAGGAGCCTTGTTTGTCACTGGTGGAGGAGGCTCGTCCCCGCCATCCGGAGCTCCGGAGGAGAGAGAAGTTCCGTCTACCTTGTAGGTGCCCAGATCATTGACCACAAAGTTGCCGCCGGCTGATGTCTTGTACCATGTGTTCGCACAGTCGTTGAACAGGAATTCCATTCCTGTTGCGTCCCCTTCAAACTCCATCTCCTTGACAAACCAGCCGTCCTTGTAGGCGGTCATGGCTACTCCCGGTGGAGTTGTCCATCCGCCGTCTGCTGTAGCCGGAAGCGGACGGTAGTGTACACATACCTTGCTTCCTGATGCTGGTTTGAAGTAGACAGTAGCTGCCGGAACGATATCTGAAGGTTTGCCCTCGGTATAGGTTCCTGTTGCTTCATCTATCGTATAAACGCCGGCTGACAGACATGGTGCTCTCTTAGGGAAGTATGCACTGCCGCTTGTGCTCAGCAGCTTCACATCAGCGCAGCTGTTGTCACGGTTGTACTCAATTGTACCCTTGAAGTAGACGCTGCTCTTTCCCTCAACCTTCTTCAGATACTTGGTCGACCATTCACCTGTTCCTGAATCCTTGTACTCAAGTGAAACTCCATCGGCCTTCTGATCGGATGGTTTGGCATATACGGTTACAGAATCTGTTACTACCACACTGCCGTCGGTTATGAACATGTGAGTTCCGTTGATGTCTCCGTCAACATCCTCTATCAGTCCGTCTGCAGTGCTTCTGTACTTGCCTGCTCCTACATATACGGACTGGATTTCGCTTCGGGTTACATTGCCCTTGGTATCCGTTGCCTCCATGTAGTAGTCCACCAGCTGATCCCTGTAGTCGCTGATATATGCGTAGTAGGTATCGCCTATCTTCTTGGCCGGTACGGTCTCCATAACCTTGGCATTGTCGGATACCTGCCACGGCACTCCGTTGATTACCGATGAAAGATCTCTCTTCTTGGTATCATACGTCTTCCATTCTCCTACCTGCTTTGGATTGCAGTTTGCAACTCCTGCATGGGCTGCCGGATCATATACTCGCGGAGCAATGTCTGTCGGTGACATTCTCTTGTCCTTGTGTGCACGAACCTTCACCTTGACATCTGCTATTCCGCTTACGTCATATGCATATGTATAAATTGCAAATACGTTGTCTGCATGAACCGCCGTCCAGCCTTCCGCCTTTGATGCGTTGGCACTTCCTGGATTGTACGGATAACGCTGCACCCACCACATGGATGGTCCGGTGCGATCCTTTGCTATGTTTTTCTTTACATAAGGCTCTGTAAAATACAGTGACTGGTTGAAACCGAGTGTAGGCTTGACGTTGTCATCGGTATTTTCATCATAGTAACCGAAACCTGAGTCAATGGATGATATCAGGAAATACCAGCCGAGTTCTGCCGGATTTGCTCCGCCCTTGTAGTCATTGCTTGCATCACCCTTGACCGGGAATGAGAACATGTACGGATTCAGCTGATTGCCTGCATATGTAACCTGCTTCTCGGCATCGGTCTTCGGTGACCAGTAGTTCGGATGGGCATCAAGCCAAATCTGCTCCGCTGTCTCTGCATAGTTGATTGCCGCCTGCAGCAGTGCAAAGTTTCTTTCCAGATAATGGTAGCCGTACTCCATTGATACTACATGACCAAACGGTGTTCCGCTGTGATTGGTCGGTACGGAAAGCTCGGTTCCCATGGCCTTGTTGAAATCGGCCATCTGTCCCTTCCAGATACCCATCGGAATGTGCCAGTGGTACCAGGTCGGATCTGACGATGAATCGCGGGTGTCCACCCATGAACCGTCCTGTACGTGCTGTATATCATTTGCCGGTATCGGATATGCCTTGAGATATTCCTGAACACCCATACCTACTACGCCGGCTGTTGAATACTCATCTCCGGATGCCAGCCATGTGCCGATGGAGCCTGCACGGCCCTCTCCGTTATCACCGTCATGGGCGATAACAAAATACATGGTTCTTCCGTTGGCATCCTTTTCATAGCTCGGACGGTCGATTTCATTGGATGCTGTTGCTATTCCTTCCCAGCCCTCAAGCCATGAACCGTTCTGATCCACAGGAATACCTGCTATCTTTGAAACCTCTGCCGTCTCCGGATCTACATACTGAACCCAGTGCGGAATATCACAGAACGGGAATTTATTCAGAATGGTCTGCTGCTCATGAGCCATGCCTACATGCTCCCAGCCGCCCTGTTCATAGGTGTTCTGGAGATCTGCACGGTTTGGCGGTGATACGATGGTATCAAATGCCGGATTCTTGTAATTGAACGGATAGTCTCTCAGTGCACGCGAAAAATGGTTGTTTCCCATTACCGACCATTCGATTCCCAGTTTCTTCAGGGTCGGAATAAGTCTCTCTGAGAAGCCCAGCTCTGTCGGGAAAAAGCCCTTTGACGATTTGAACTGAGAACCCAGGAAGTAGTCCTGCTGCAGTGTTACGTTCTGATATATCAAATCCTTGAGGAAATATTTCGGTCCTACCAGCGGTCCCATGGAATGGTGACCGGTGAAGTGTATCGGATCAAGTGCATTGAAACCGTTGGTTGTCTTTAATACACCTACTGTTGATTTCCAGTCCTTCGACCAGCCGAGAGGATAAAATCCGTTGAATGATCCCCTTTCTGCAAAATCCTGCACGTTGTTGATAACCGCTGCAGACATGGTTACATGGGTCTGACTCATCGGATGACGATCATGATTTGCCCAGGCTGTCTGTGCCGGCCATACGGTGTATGCGTTCTGCTTTGCATCTCTCATGTAATACTGCTCCAGATTATCATGAGGCATCGGTGCACCGGACGGAAGGAAGAATGTATATCCTGCCGGAGGATTGGTCTTGATTTCAAGGGCTCCACCGTCATAGGTGTAGCGAATCGGACCTCCTACAGGTGTGGAATCGTAGGTGTTCACATCATAATACGGCCAGAAGTTAGGCATATGATTGTGATATATGTGAGTGGCAGCTATTGTTGCGCTGGCCTCAGGAATTCCGACTGCTCCCATTGTCGCGGCGAGTGCTACGCCTACAGCAACATTGACGGCAGATCGCTTGAATTTCTTACTCGGTGTGTAAAAGTGCATTTTTATCTCCGAAAGGATTCATTTGATAACGATAAAAAATGGCTGAATCAGCCTAGCGGATATAATGCAACCGTTATGAACAAAAGTTAAACATAATTGATTTTTAATAATCAAAAATGATAATCTGTTCACATTACAATCAAAATCAAAAAATAATTTTTTTTACAGAACCGATTTCTAAAAAATTTTATTTTAAAGGCAGAATACTCCGTCATCTCAAGCTTTTTTTTCAAAAACAAAACTCGTTTTGACAGATATATGTGAGCTAACCATTGTCATGAATAAAGCAGTCTAGTACAAAAACAGTATAAAAAACACCCGACTTATTTTAAGCATATTAATTGCACAATCTATTTTGAAAATAGCCTGTTTTAAATCCCTAATGGTAGAAAGTCAGCAAAAAAAAAAGATCTGCACAGCTAAAGCACAGATCCTTTACTTTATAAAATAGGAATAAATATTATCCGGTCAACAATTAATTATTGGCTGGGGCTGGTGCCTCTGAACCTGCAGCTGCATCCTTGGCAAGCTGTTCCTGCTCCTGTCTTATCTTCTGATCAAACAGAAGTTCAAAATTTACAGGTGGAAGAATAACTGGAGGGAAACCGCCGTCTGCTGTCATTGACGAAACTCTCTCGCTTGCATATGGGAAAAGAATCGTAGGAGCTACAGCCTCAAGAGCATGACGGAGATTGATATCATCCATGCGTACTGTAAATACACCTGCATACTTAACTTCACATACGAAGTAGGTCTTTTTCTCATCTTCCGCATCTTTGCATGTTGCAGTTACGCGAACAGTAGAGCAGTAAGTATCCTCATCAACGTCAACCTTTTTAGTATCCAATCCAAAATCTACAGTCAGAGCTGGCTTATACTGCTGAACGAAAACTTCAGGAGATACCGGTGACTCAAAGGAGACATCCTTCAAAAAAATTTTCTTAATTTCAAATGGATTCTTCTGGTTATTATTAGCTTCTTCGGCCATTTTACATTCCTTTTACAAATCGTAAAGTAAACAAAAAAAACAAGTCAGCGGAATACCACTGACAAATAATCTGCGACTTCAGTCCCTAACAGTCGGAAGTCCTTCCTGCTGCCAGACAAACATACCGCCATGAAGGGCAAAAACTGACTTAAATCCAATTTTAAGCAGTTCATTACCCAATTCATATGTTCTTGTTCCGTCCTTGTCTACAATGACAGCCGGACGGGTCTTATCCCTGGAGGCATTGCCCAGATTATTATTTAAAATGTCAGATTCAATTACATTCAAAGCACCTGGCAGATGTCCGAGAGCAAAATCCTCATTTGAACGAACATCAAGTATCAGAGCATTATCTCTATTAATCTTTTCTGCTACTTCCATAGGAGAAAGCATGCCCACCCTGGAAAGTTTCATTTTAATAGTGTTAACCACAGCGACGTACAATGATACAAGAAAGACTGCTACTAAAATATAGTGGTTTAGCACAAAATCAAGAAAACTTAATTGAACTTCTGGTTGCATAAACAAAACCTAATATAATAAACACGCATTTGCGCCCGGTAACTTTAGGAATGAAAACGAATCGGTGTTTCCTTTACAAACCGCACTTGACATCATCCCTGCCTGAAGGCGGGGGATTCCTACTAGTTTCCACAGCAAGCTGCAGGATGCTCTCGGTGGGTTCTTGCTGCTGACCGACAATACGGTTCACTTCACAAGTACTACGGCTATGCCCTAGCCTGATTTGCCGTCATTGAGAAAGCTGAAGTCTATCTCTGCTGGCGAGGAAGATTATACCTAATTTTATGCCTTATATCCACGCCCTGAAGGACGCTGTTTTACGGCACGATTAGATAAAAACAGAAACCAGACAACAAAAAAAGAGTGAAAACAGCATTTCCACTCCCGTAATCAATTATTAGAACTTCTGATTAAGACTTTGTTCCGCCTACTGTGATGGAATCAATCTTCAATGTCGGTATTCCAATTCCCACTCTTACGCGCTGACCCTTCTTACCGCATGCACCGAGTCCCGGATCGAAAGCAAGATCATTGCCTACCATGGAAATATTGCTCATCACCTTTATTGCATCTCCAATCAGCGTTGCACTCTTAATAGGCACCGTAACCTTTCCGTTTTCTATCATGTAGGCCTCATCAGTTTCAAAAATAAACTGTCCGCTGGTTGTATCAACCTGCCCGCCTGCAAAATCCACAGCATAAACACCGTGCTTGACTGAAGATATTATTTCTTCAGGCTCCGACTCTCCCGGCATCATATAGGTATTGGTCATACGGGTTATAGGAATACAGCTGTAGGACATTCTTCTTCCATTTCCGGTTGATGTGGTTCCCATCAAGGATGCGTTATGTCTGTCATACATGAAAGATGTAACAATTCCATTCTCAATCAAAACATTGCGTCTGGTCCTGTTTCCCTCATCATCTATATTTAGCGAACCCGGTGAACCCGGAATCGTTCCGTCATCTACAACTGTGCAGAACGGTGATGATACCTTCTGACCCATCATTTTGGAAAACAAAGAGGTATTCTTTCGGCATGAATCACCTTCGAGACCGTGACCTACCGCCTCATGAATAAGAACTCCGGATTTTCCTGATGCCAAAACAACAGTCATAGGACCTGCAGGAGCTTCGACTGACTCCAGTTTGACAAGTGCCTGCCTGATTGCATCATCAACATAGAACATAGCTCTTGTTGTATTGCCAACCGGTTCAAAGAAGAAGTCAAAACTGCCCCTGGTGCCTCCGCCTGCACCGCCCGATTCTCTTCTGCCGTTCTTTTCAACTACAACACTGCAGCGAAGGCTGATCAGCGGTCTTATATCAGCCGCCAGGGTTCCGTCTGTAGCAGCAACCAGAACATATCTGAATGATCCTGAAATACTGGCACTGAACTGACGAACCAGAGGACTGCTGTCTCTGGCATACTTGTCCATATCCTGGAGCAATTTAATCTTCAAAGTCCGATCAAGACTTTCAAGGGGGTTGACATCCTTATACAGATCATTGCCATCAACTCCGGCAAAAACCGGCACCGCTGCATCCTGTCCTATTCTGCTGATGCTTCTCGCGGATTTAACACTCTGTCTTATGGCATTCGCAGAAACTTCATCGGAATATGCCAGACTGCTCTTTTCGCCAGAAACGGCTCGCACACCCAGGCCCTGAGAAATATGAAAATTTCCGTTCTTGACCGTACTTTCATCAATCATCCACGACTCATGCATAGTATGCTGGATATATATATCACCAAAATCCAGATCTGAATGGTTAAGATTACCTAAAGCCTTATGCAAATCATCAAATTCAAGTTCTGCAGGATGCAGAACTTTTTCAGCTACTTTTTCCAAAATCATTATAATTTTCACCTGAACGGTCAGTTAACTCACAGTCGGTGATTATAACAGGCCGTGAAAAAAGGTAATGTTAATACAAACACAGATTTAGCCATAGGCTGAATTGCTGTCCCGTCATCCCTGCAAAGAAAGATATGCACTGATCCGGATACAGTTTTCCGTAAAAAAATTTTGGCGGTTATGCTAAAGAATGGTGTTGATCCTGAAATTTTCAGGGATTGGCAATTTTATCTGCCGTGTTCAAAATATAGACAAATTCTTGAAAATGCAGATTTGTATATGTGGTACCGGCACTTTTGTTAAACAGAGCTTTTTTCAGTTTCTGAAGTTGAAAACACCGCAGAAAAACCACCTTTTCACATCATAACAACGTCAAACTGCTCCTGACCATACAGAGGTTCGGCATGAACCTGGATCTGCCTGCCCAGAAAAACCTCAAGCTCTGCAAGATAATGCTGAGAATCATTGTTCAAAGCCTCAGCCACTTCCTTCGATGCATAAACAACGTATTTTTCCACGTTGAATGATTTATGAACTCTGGTAACCTCTCTGAGAATTTCCGAGCATACAGTATCTACACTCTTGATCCTGCCCCTGCCTTTGCATACCGGGCAGTCACAGCACAGGATATGTCCAAGACTCTCTCTTGTTCTTTTTCTTGTCATTTCAACAAGACCAAGATGAGAAAAACCGTTTATTGAAGTTTTATCCCTGTCATGAGAAAGAGCAGACTCCAGCGCCGACAGAACTCTTCTGCGGTGATCCTCGCTCTGCATATCAATAAAATCAATAATTATGATACCGCCCAGATTTCTCAGTCTCAACTGACGGGCAATGGCTTTGGTTGCCTCTATATTGGTATTAAAGATTGTTTCTTCCTGATTGCGATGTCCTACAAATGCACCCGTATTGATGTCTATTGTGGTCATAGCCTCTGTCTGATCGATAATCAGATATCCGCCGGACTTCAACTGAACCTTGCGCTCCAGAGCCTTCTGTATTTCGGATTCAACATCATACATATCAAAAAGCGGGGCCAGTCCCTCATATAAATCTATGCAGTCAGCAACCTCGGGAATAAACTCTTTGCAAAACTTCCTAAGTTCATCGCATGTTTCCCTGGAATCAATGCGTATTTTATCTATGTGAGAACCGACAAAATCGCGAAGTAGTCTGAATGCTAGAGGAAGATCCTCATAAAGAACCGCGCAGTCCTTGGTTTCCTTACGGCGCTGTTTTATCTGATTCCAAACATATTTTAGAAATGAAGCATCCTGTTCAAGCTCCCTTTCAGATACTCCCTCCGCTGCAGTTCTGACAATAAAACCGCCGTCAGAATCAATATATTTCTCAACGCATACTTTCAGGCGTTCTCTTTCCTCTTCAGAGTGAATTTTCTGCGAGACACCAATATGCGCACTGCCCGGCATAAAGACCAGATAACGGGAAGGAAGAGTAATATCTGTGGTAAGCCTTGCTCCCTTAGTTCCGATAGGATCCTTAACCACCTGAACAATAATATGCTGACCCTGACTTACAAGTTTTGCAATATCCTGAACCTGAAAGTGTTCTTTTTCTTCAGGATTGACGCATTCAGTATGCGGAACTATATCAGATGCATGAAGAAACGCAGCCTTATCCATTCCTATATCAACAAAGGCCGCCTGCATTCCGGGAAGTATTCTTGTAATCTTGCCTTTGTAAATATTGCCCACCATACCGAGTTTAGTCTGACGCTCAACATGAACTTCCTGCAGAAGTCCGTGCTCAACCAGAGCCACTCTGGTCTCAACCGGAGTAACATTAACAAGCAATTCAACCGACATGAAAAAAAAGCCTCCGATGCAGATATTCAAATACCCGCAAACTGTCTTACAAAACTAGAAAAGAGCATCCAGGCCGAAACCGGTGACGGCAGGTGAAGAGACTGGAAATATCCCGTAGCTTGCAAGCATAAGTGCAGTCTCCTCCATAGGAAGTCCGACAACATTGCTGAAGGAGCCGTTACAGTTTGCAACAAATTTACCGCCTTCTCCCTGAATGGCATAGGCACCGGCCTTATCCATAGGTTCACCGGTTGCACAGTAGGCTTCTATCTGAGCAGGAGAAAGCTGCTTGAAAGTGATCTCCGTTGTAACAATATCTGATGCTGTAGAACCGTAACCGTTGGTAAAGGCAAAAGCCGTTGCCACCTGATGAACTCTTCCGGAAAGGAGTCTGAGGATCCGTACAGCATCCTCATAATTTCCGGGTTTGCCTATAATTTTATTATCAAGAATTACTACCGTGTCCGCACCAAGAGTCGGACAGCATCCGCTCATGCTGAAGCCGGTCCTGCTTTTGGTCTCAGCCATACGCTGGACATATCCTAGGGGAAGTTCAAACGGTCTTACTGTTTCATCTATCTGCGGTCTGACTATGCTGAAACAAAAACCGGCATTCCTCAGAAGCTGCTGACGGCGCGGAGAAGCGGAAGCGAGACAAAAAGAAGCATTAGAACTGACTGTTGGTATTTCTGACATGTCGAAACCTCATTAAAAACCCGAGTGATACCCAGAGTACAGGCCAGAAAATCATATCCGATACACAGGAAAGGATCGTGTGATAATCGATAAAAGCCAGGCCGAAGAGATGTTCTAACCAGAAAGTGACAATCTGCCCTACAAATGAAATTATGGCAATGGATACCGACTGCTGAAGAAGAGAGTAAGTTTCAAGCTTGGAAAAAGCCGAAGTCAGCATGAAAAACATAAGAGAAAACGCAAAGGCCTTGATTCCAAGTGTACTTCCCACAAGAAGATCAAGCAGTAAACCGGCCATAAAACCGTGTCCGACATTTACCATCCGCGGGATCTTCACAGCCCAGAACATAGCTGTCAGGAGAAGTATATTCGGATAGAAATACTTAAGCACGGCGGGAGGCTCTATCAGATTAAGGATGAGTGCCACAAACAGCGAACCGTAAACCATAAGAAAGGTTAAGAAGTTACCGTACAAGAGACACCCCGTGGTTTTTTATATAATTGATACTCTCAAGTCCCATGTTCTGACCATTAGGCGTAAAATATTCAGAAGGCCACATCAGAAGAACATAGCGAATCCTGTTTAAGTCTTCTATAGGACGGGCTTTGACCTCGGCAAAACCGGTTCCGTTGTCAGCGGAATACTCCACCACTCTTGCAACAGGATATCCCCTCGGAAATTTGCCACCCAGACCGGAAGTGACTAGAAGATCGCCGACCTTGATATCCACATTTCTTGGCAAATCATCCATAATCAGCATATCAACCTGACCCGTGCCGCTGGCAATACCTCTGATGTCATTTCTAATATTTCTGACCGGAATGGAATGTTTTCTGTCCGATATGAGAATAGCCCTGCTCATATTCGGTGATACATCGGTAATCTGACCGATAATTCCATCCTCACCGATAAGAGGCTGCCCCTCATACACACCGGCAAGCTTCCCCTTGTTTATAACAATACGCTGCTCAAAAGGATCTGTTGCCACACTCATAATCTCAGCAACCTCGACTCTTGAATCTGACTGAATCGGAGAACCCAGAAGCGCCCTTAACTTCTCGTTCTCCTGCTTCATCTGAGCATACTTGAGCAGCTCACCCTTGAGGATCATAAGAGTTTCCTGGAGTCTGCGGTTGTCCTCCACAAGCTGATATCTTGTTCGCATCTGCTGATGCAGCGCCGAGGTGAGTACAGAAGGAGTATTGGCAACTGAGTATAAAGGACCCATAAGAGTATCAACAGATACTCTTATTTCCTTTGAAATGTGAAGACTCGTATCGGCCAGCACCAATCCGATGGACAGAAGTGCAGCTACGAAAAAACGATAGGAAGGAGGAATTCCCCGATACTGATCCTGCTGTTTCATTATTCTCCTCCGGGTGAGTAAAAGTCAGTCCGGTTAAACTGCGTTTAAACTGCTACTCACCCTGAAAAATATCGCGCTGAGCCTTGGTAAGCATTTCAATCGCCTTGCCGCCGCCTCTTGCAACACAAGTTAGAGGATCCTCAGCCACTACCACAGGAAGACCTGTCTGCTCTGCAAGCAAAGTAGTAATACCGTGAAGCAGTGCTCCGCCACCGGTAAGAACAATACCTCTTTCACTGATATCAGCAGAAAGTTCAGGAGGACATGCATCAAGGGCGACCTTAACAGCAGCCACAATGGTTGCAAGAGACTGAGAAAGAGCTTCCCTGACATGTTCAGAACTTATCTGAATCTGGGCAGGAATACCGTCAAGATGACGGCCGCGCACATCAAGAAACTTAACGTCTTCCTTTCCAGAGCTGTAAGCTGTTCCAATCTGCTCCTTAATTCTTTCAGCAGTCTGCTCGCCGATGGAAACTTTCATATTTTTCTTTATATAGGTAGCGATGTCATCATTGAAGCGATCACCGCCGATCTTCACAGACTGCGCGTAAACCATACCGCTGAGAGAAATAATGGCTATATCCGTAGTACCGCCGCCTATATCTACAACCATAGATCCTGTTGCCTCAGCTACAGGAAGATCAGCTCCAAGTGCAGCCGCCATCGGTTCATCAATAACATAAACCTCTGTAGCTCCTGCATTTTCAGCAGCACGCTTAATAGCCTGACGTTCAACCTTGGATGCCTTGCCTGGAACACTGATAAGAATTTTAGGATCCGGTGTAAAAAATCCTTTACCGTGAACAGTCTTAAGAAAATACTTCAGCATTTTTTCAGTGTAATCAACATCTGCGATCACACCATCCTTCATAGGACGTATTGTCTCAATAGAATTAGGAGTTCTGCCAAGCATTTTCTTGGCCTCCTTTCCTACAGCAACAACGTATCCGTGCTTTGACTCCTTGTCATGGCGAACTGCTACCACTGTCGGTTCATTCAGCACAATACCCTTTCCTTTTACGTATATGAGGGTATTAGCAGTACCTAGATCTATCGAGATCTCATTGTTGAACATATTGCTCAAAAATTTAAACATCTTCTAATTCCAAATTTACTGAAATTGTTGGGGTAATCAAAAATTGTCGGTATTGTAACATATTGATAAGAATTAACCGAATAAAAATAAAAAAAGGAATTCAACAAATTCCTTTAATCTGATCGTGCCGTAAAACCGCGTCCTTCAGGGCGGGGATATAAGGCATAAAATTAGGTATAGACTTCTTGCTGACAGAGATGACTTCGGCTTTCTCGATAGCGGCAAACCAGACCGGGGCACAGCAAAGCTTGTGAAGTGAACCGTATTGCCGGTCAGCAGCGTGAAACCGCCAAGGGCAACCTGCAGCATGGGGAACCGTCAGGAATCCTCAGCCTTCAGGCAGAGAAGGATGTCAACTAATGCAGTATTTAAATCATCAGTTCATTCAGCGGCCAAAAAATGCAGAGCCGCTGCCGACACCTAATAAATCAAGTCAAACGGCGTATGTTTGCCAAAATGCAACATCGTTTCAGTTACTGTCCGAATGTATCCAGACGGTACAGAACGCGATCATTGCCCGGCCAGGCCCGAAATGCCCCCTGAGCCTGATCTATACCTTCAAGAGATGTTCCCAGCCAGTAAGGACCTGCGGATACAGGATCAATTCCTGATATATCTCTTACAGGAACAAAGGAAGTTCCAGGTTCAAGAGAGTAATTTCTGCCGACGGAGCAGTCTCTGAGCTGGAACATCACTGTTTTAGATGCTCCGCCTGAACTCTTCGGCACCGGTCTGCTGATCCTCAGATACATTAATCCGTTCTGAGCCACGGTTCTGTCGGATGCTTCGGCGGAATTATCCCTGGAGGAAACAAGTTCAGCCTTTTCGGACTTCATCCCGTTGCCGTAATCCACAGAAAGGCCGTTTTTCAGATAAACAGTCTTTCCTGCATCACCGAACGGTTCGATAAAAAAGGCATCACGACTTAAGACGGTACAGCTGTCATCAGTATTGGTAACCCATCCCTGCGAAGCTACAGCGTCATTTTTTACAACTGTGCGGTAGAACTCAGCAGTTACAGGCATAAAAAGATTTGATGCCGGGGCAACTCTGGCATTTGACAGAGCAAGTCTGCCCATTCTCATCTCAAGAGGATTGCGCATATATAATGCCGCCGCTGCTGTTCTTCCCTCAAGATCAGTGTAAGAAAAGTCAAGACTTCCAACTTCATCAGAGGCGTGAACACTGCGGTAGACTCCGTCACTGTCGGTTTCCTCTCTGACACCAAGACTCATAAAGACATAAAAACGGTTCCATGAAGTACCGTCGTAGCGGGGTGCCTCGCTGCGGTAATCATATATGCGTTCCGCTCCCTCAAGAGCAGGAGTATAACCCTTGGCTAGAATTCTGTAATGATACGGGGTTGCCGCAGTACTGTCCGCACCCGCGGCAAGCAGTTCGGAGTCGGTTGCATTAAGATATAAAACACCTCCGCTCCAGGAATCTGCCAAAACCGGATCGCCGCACCCGGAACAATGGACTATACGCCTTGATTTAACTCCGTTTATTGTGTTGTAAAGAGGAGTGTAGCTTCCGGATGATGATGTAAAAATTTCTGCCTGAAGAGAATATCTGTCTATCAGCGGATAATGAGTCCGGTCAAAGAAACCGGTGACTGATCCTGATTTGCTGCGTGCAGTAACATAAAGTCTAGGAGCGACAGGCTGTCCGAAATATGTAAATGACAACTGATCCGCCGAAGCAGCTCTGCAGGAATTCTGTATCTGAGGCTGGGCTGACGAATACGGTTTAAATTCAAAATCATACGGTGCAACGTAGCCTGGCAGCCGCAGTGTCGATCTGGCTACGGTAAGACCGGAAAGAGTGTCGGAATATTCATCAACCGTAATATCATACTCACCGACGTCACTTATATCAGAGACTCTTAAAGTGCTGCCGTCTGAGGAAACAGAACCAGACGCCTCGTCACTTCCGTGCTGGTTGAGATTCAATGTATTTGGCGAAATGAAATTGCCTTTTTCAGCTGAATCGTCCCGTATATTTTCTGCACGCACAAAAATCTGCTGAGTATGATCCTGATCATAACCGTAACTTGGAACAGTTCTGCAGTTGGCCAGATCCTCAGACTTTCCTGACTCGCCTTCACTGCAGTAGGCCTTTGGAATATAGACTGCATTAAAACTCTGACCGGCAAGATATTTTTCATCTTCAGACAGAGCTGTAACCTTTGCACATTCTTCATCAGAGCCACAGGTGCTCTGAACATTTATCTGAATACCAAACGGCGCAAATCTGAAAGTTGCCTCACCTTCAATTTGGATATCTGTAGAAACGTCTGCCACATCCATAACACCGGACGCCTTGAGAGTAACTGAGCCGGCATCAAAATATCTGAAGGACGGGATGGTATAAAAAGAGCCGTCAAAGTCAGGAACAACTGCTGTGCCGCCGGAAGAGGCTACTGAACTGTTATCAGAAGACGATACAAAATCAAGTCCTTCTCTGACTGCACTGTTGTAGGTAAGCTGAAGATTAACATTACCGTCCTTGAAGGTTCCTGCTTCACATACTGCCGGATCATCATCAGAGTTTCTAATCACTGCCATGTAGATCTGAACATCTTTTCCTGCATAAAACGCATTATTGGAGGAATCAAAACCGCCGGAGGCGTTCTTGGACGGAAAAATTCTGATAACACTCTCCTTAAAATCAAGAGAACAGTCACTTTCACAGCTGTAATCCCTGCCGGAAACTCCAATTTCAACAGCTCCCTCACCCTGAGCCATAACTGACACTCTTGATCCGTCAGTGAGAACATCAGCAGTTGCTGAAGCAACTCCGTTCTGCACAAACTGACCGCTGCCGGACTTTATTGTAAGAGTCACGGCATCAACGGATCCGTCACTGGAAGTAACTGATACCCAGCCCTGCTCGCATGTTGCATGAGTCCCGGATGTTGAAAGTGTAACTTCAGGCAGGCCTGGCTGAATGTTAAAATCCCACAAATCCCTTGACGGAAAACTAATCAGATTAGTAGAAAGAACATAATAGTTATCTTCTGAATCACCTCTGTATTTTAAAGGTGTGAGCTGTCCCAAAATACCTTTCAACGGCGTGCTGCTCATTTCAATATCGCCGGCGGATATTTTGACATTATCAAGATAAACACCCGGCTGATAATGGTTGCTTTTGTTATCGGTAATAACACCGTAGCCGATTTTTACCATTTCTGAATTCAGACTCACCGTGCCTCCGGAGAGAATATAGGTATTGCTGATGCTGATATTTTTATCAGATGGAAGAAGTGCTCGACATAAACTGCTCAAAATACCCAGCCAGTCGCAGGCCTCATTTGTCGCGTCAAATTTTACATCGCCGTCGGATATAATCAGAAAAGCCCTGTTTGTACTGATTTCAACGCCTCTGGCAAAACCGACAGATTTTGCATGAATGGCATAATACCCGTCAATTTCAATCTTTTTATTACTTACTTTAACATCACCCAGAATTTCGATATGTTCGAGAGCTTCCTTCTGCGAACTGTATCCAGATATATGCTTTGCAAGATCTGTTGTGCTTGAGCTTACAGTTTTTCGCTCATAGGTTACAGCTGCATTCGACACCCGATTAAAAGAAACAGAAAAAGGGGAACTGCCAGCAGGTGTGTAGCAGTAATAGTAGGCGGAACTGCTTAAATAACTGGTATTGCTCAATCCATTATTGGTTATTTGTGAAATTTCACCTGATGCATTCACGGCAAAATTTGTTTCATACCTGTTAGGACAGGAAATGCTGCCATTATCCGGATCCACCTGATAAAACGATGTCATAGGCCCAATCACTCCATCGAATGATCTGCCTACAGGATGGCTGTATGTAAATTTATATTTGAAGAGTTCCTTAAAGGGATAATCTAAATCTGCAAAAGACTGCGTTGCCGCCGCAGAAACTGTTGAAAAGAAAAATAAAAAAGAATTCAGGAAAAGGCAAAAGTATTTTTTCATACTAATCTCCGTCAACTATACCTGAATAAACTGTTTTAGACACAGAGTAAAAATTTTCATCGCCCTCCCTTCCGGCGCTGCACGAGGCAACAGCCTTCAGAAAATAATTAGTCTGAGTCGTATAGACTCCGAAATTTTCATCTCTGTCAATCACTGCCATTCTCCGCTGGCAGTCAATTTTTACTGAACATCTGGAAAGAGCGGGAAAAGATGAATCACTGAAGGTTATTTTTTCCGGCACTCTTATGCATCCTCCGACTGCAGAATCAGTACCGGTAGTCGGATCATCAGCACTGTGGCGACCGAGAGGATAAAGCTTGTACGTTGCCGTTTCCAGTGCGGAATAGGCTGCAAGTTCGGCATTTGCATACATAACTGCATGAACATGAGCATCAGAGCTGTCAACTCTCATTCTGAAAAGAGCTGCTGCAAGCATACCGAGAACCACAATTACAAAGAGAGCAACAGCCAGGGTACTGCCGTTTTCCCTTCTGAAAATACTACGGCGCATTACGTACTCCTATTCTCTGAACAAGTTTGCCGTCATTAACCTCCATACCCGGATAACGGAATGTATACAGAATCTCAAGTTCACCGAACGGATTGTAGGAACCATCTACTTTTCTGAACTGAATATCCGCAACATTTGAAGCAAGCACAGCTCCCTTGCTGACACAGTCAACGCCTTCCCCAGATGATTGATGATAGTAGAGTCTGACAGCCATCTCCTCGCCGTCATAGCAGACAGAGGCATACTGCTTTTTTTGATCAATCACATACAGTCTTCTGGCCTCGGACAGAGGAGCAAACGAACCTTCATTATCCAGAGTAAACCTGTATAGATTATCGGAATCAAGAGCCTCTATTGACTTAACCTTATAATACACATTTCCGCTTGATGAACTGAATGCCAGATAAGGAAGAGATTCTGAGGAAACTTTAAAAAAAGGAGACTTGACAGCATAAAGGACTCTCTCGGACTGATCAAAACCTCCGGTCTCATCCTTGGACACATAGAAAAAACCGTATGCGCCCTGCACAGGTACAAATGTTATCCTCGACGCATCATAACTGATAGCAAGAGAATTCGGCACAGAGTTTTCATAAAGCTTGCGGAGTTTGAGAGTAAGAAAACCAAGATCGGCATTCACTCTGCGGACTGTATTGGCTTCCACATAAAAGGTCATCCCGTCTGCTACAAACTTTGAGGTCATAGCGGACAGAATTCCGAGAATTAACATAGTCACTATCAATTCAATGAGTGTGAATCCCTTTCCTTCCCTAATCATAGTCCACCTAAATATTGGCCTTTATGAAAGAATAATCAATAACATTGCCGTCACGCTGAAGAATACTGATATCAATTTTCTTGGCACTGTGATCGTCACTGCCGTTACATTTAATTTCAGCAGAAGTGCCGGAAAGTCCTCCGATAGGACAAGCAGAAACTTTGATCTTGACATGGTAATCTTCAAGAATCGTATTGACCTCACTGTCATAGTCAAAGGTTTCAAAGAAGAATGACGCCGGAACGTATTCGCCGTCTCTGCATGCCAGTTCTGAAACCCTGTTACAAATATCAGAAGTTATAAAATCATCCACATCGTTAAAGTCGCCGAGTGCCTTTTCAGATCCGTCCAATCCCACAGATGTCTTGCAGCTGTCCATGATTATATTGTTCACCGACTCGCCGCAGCGGTAAAATCCGCCTCCCTGTTCGGAATTTTCATCAAAGGAGCGTATGATTATCTCACTTCTGATCTTGTTAAAGATCTGAACCGACATCTGCTGCACCAGCGGATCCCGATAAGCATCTTTTTGGGAAATAAGTAAGGAAAGACATCCCGCACAGGCGACGCCGAGAAGCACCATGCCAACTACAAATTCAATAAGCGTAAAACCTTTTCCTACTTGCTTCATACCAATCTCTGTAAAAAAACGCCCAGAACTTGCCGGCTCTGAGCGATAAAAAGCATTAAGAAACTGTAAAATATTTAAGAATTAGCAATCTGTTGTTATGGCAACCGCTGTAGCCGGGGTGTCAGCATCTTCAGCCTCAGTATACACAACTTCGCACTTACCCGTATACTGACCGTATGAACTATCACCCGTTGCACTAGGATCGATAATATAAACATGAGCCACACCGTCACTAGCCACAAGGTGGTAGTCATTATCGAAATCCACATCCAGAACCTTGCCGAGAGCTACCTTGGTTGCTGCTGGATAACCGTAAACTATAGCCACATCATCGCCGTTCACAGTAACGGTTGTATTCTCTTTCTTCTCGGCAGAATTAAGCAGAGCCTTTGCATAAACCATTGACTTTGCAGAATTAAGAGCAGCCTGTACACCCTTAAGGGAAGCAGCCTTTGCATCACCCTGAAGATTCATAAACTTAGGTGCAGCTGTTACCGCAAGAATGCCAAGAATAACAATAACAACAATTAACTCAATCAGTGTAAAACCGCCAGAAGACTTTCTCATAATGTGTTCCTCACTCCTTTGAAAATCAAAAAAATTCCTCTTACAATTCGGAGCTTAAGGATCCAATCCCTTGCACCGTAATCTATAATCGGCACTATAGTAAAATACTTTATATCAAAAAACAAAATAATAATTTTGATACACATTCAAAAATCTGCATATTCTGCATCGTTTTTTCGCAATTACGGTGCCAATATCACATATTTTAAATTAAGTTCAGATATTTCTGTTCCGGTTACAAACAAAACCGTTCAGTTCAGTCCAGTATCCGGCCCTAAAACAGAGTAATATACCCCTCAGAGCTTATCAGCACGCCGCTTCCATTCTTGCCAAGGGTAATTCTGCAGTCTTTCTTCTGCGGTGATACAGTCACATCAGCTGTACGACTGCCGCTGCCGCAGAAATATACGGCACCCAGACCGTCAAAAACGACCACCGCCTTATTATTAGACGATGAATTGACGACAAAATCTCCGTCAAATTCATTAACGCTGAGCCGCTTGGAACTGTTTGCTATTTTCTGTCCGGATGAACAATTTCCGACCTCCTGATGCCAGAAACCGTTGTTGGAAATAACTGCTGCAACACAGGATCCGTCAGCACGGTTCATATTGATTTCCTGCACCAGGCGAAGTCTGACTTCAAATTCATGAAGATACCCCTCATCGCGATCACTGTTGAGAGTAATTATTTTAGAGGATATCGACACCGTAAGAATACCCACAAGAATTATAACTGTTATCAGTTCAACCATTGTAAAACCTGCACCGGATTTCATCATATCTCTCCGCTGATATTCCCCGTTCAGATAACAAAACTGCACCATGAACACATCCGCAAAAACAGAATTCCCCCGAAGATAGAAGCAATCCGTTATCTCATTCCGCTTACCGGCAAAATCTCAAGCAGCTCTTCCGATGCCTCTTGGTTACAACCGGTAAATTGAACAAGAACTGCTAGTCGTCATTCTGTGCAGAATTGTCATTGTTGATATATGTTACCACCTGACCTGAAGCCGGACGGTACGTGAAGCTCTTGTACTTTGAAGTTGTCGTTCCCGGCTCCTTGTAGTTACCGTCACTGTTCTTGTCCAGTGATATAACCAGATAGTAGTGACACTTAGAATCGTATCCTGTTCCGCTCTTGGTCACATAATACTTCATGTCATTCTTGCTTGATTCAACCTCGCTGAAGTTATCTGTAGCCTTTGGCGGATTCTGAAGAATTCTGTTCCAGATATAAAGACAGCGCCTGCTGTTCAGGCTGCCCGGCTGATCAGCATGAGAGTCACTGTCATTGGTATCAAGGGGATATCCCGGAGAAACATATCCTTTTTCTGTCTCCTCGGTTGACGGAGTTGTCAGGAAAAAGCGGTTGCCGTCATACATAATGGTGTTGACTCCGCCCTCCCTGGTTCTGCCCTTGGCCTCCCACTGACCTCTAACCAGAAGAATACCTGTGGCAAAGCCGCCGGCGACACCCTCCACGCTGGCATTTTTTGCTTCTTCTGTAACATCAAGATATCTAGGCAGTGCCGTTACAGCAAGGATACCAAGTATTACTATAACAATAACAAGTTCAATCAAAGTAAAACCAGATCTTTTTTTCATATTATCCACCCGTTTTTTTCTTTTCCTACTCTGCCGGTACTCCGTAAAGTCTTACGGCACCGTCGGAGAAGGTGTATTTCATATAACCGTCATCACTCACATTATACGTGCATGCACTGTCGTGGTTAACTGTTTGTGCCTGTATTTTCCCCATGACTTCAAAAGAATTCTTCTGAAGAATACTCTCCCAGAGTCTCTCACACGGATTAGTACCCAAATTTTTGCGTTTTCCCACAAAGCCTGCATCCACCACCCATCCCTGCGAATTCAGTTTATAGGCTATGCGGACTGTGTCCTCATCATCCCAGCCCTGAACATCAAGAAACTGCGGTGACTTTTTCCCGTTATTGATCCAGTAAACATGAATCAGCTGAACCCTTTCGGAAAAGGATGCTCTTAACGTATCCATGGAGACCATGGCTGCCTCATCTGCATTGGAAAGCAGCTTTCGCAGTCCGCTTCCGATGAGAACAAGAATAATCAGTATGCTTACCCAGAAAATAAACATTTTCGTCTGATTCTCAGACTCATTTGATTCACGGCTCATATTTCCCGCGATTCCCGACTTTCATTTCCCCTACTTGTTTTTTCCACTCATTGCGCCGTACATATCCCACATCGGAGTAAAAATACCCAAAGCCAGTATGAGAACAATAACAGCCACAATAATCAGCAGAATCGGTTCTATCTTGGCAGTCAGACCCTTAAGTTCAAAATCAACTTCACGATCATAGTAGTCGGCCACCTCAAGCAGCAATGTATCGACCTGTCCGGTCTCACCGCCTACAGCCATCATCTGAAGCACCAGAGGTGAAAACATATCACTTGCCACGGCTGTCTGATAAAGCGACTCTCCTCTTTCCACACCGGCGCACATTCCAAGAATCTTATCGGACAGATACGCATTATCTACAGCTCCGGCCACCAGAGTAAGCGCCGTATTAAGACCTACGCCCGCATTCAGCATAATGGAAAAGCTCCGGGCAAATCTTGCCAGCTGGGATCTGAAAAGAATTGATCCGACCACCGGAAGTTTAATCTGAACCTTTCCCCACCATCGTGACCCCTTCTCGGACCTGATCCACATAATCCATGATGTAGGCACCGCCACAAGAATAAGTACAATAGCCCATACATAATTTACAAAGAAATTGGAAGAGCCTATAAGGATCCTGGTTGTAAGCGGCAAATCTGCTCCGAATTTTTTGAACATCTGGGCAAAAACAGGTATTACCCAGATATTAAGTATGACAAGCGCCGCAACCACAAAGCAGATTACAATAGCCGGGTATCTCAGTGCCGACTTGACCCGTCTCTTTGTCTCCACCTCCAGAGATATGTAGTCAGCAAGCTGCTGAAACGATTCCTCCAGACGGCCGGTATTTTCACCTACATTGATAAGAGATACAAAAAGTCTGTTGAAGACCTTCGGATACCTGCTCATTGCCGCAGCAAGCGGAAGACCGCCTGCCAGATCACTTTCCAGGCGCTTCAGAACATCAACCAGCTGCTGATTCTCCACAGTCTCTGAAAGTCCGTGCAGCGCACTCATAATCGGAATACCGGCCTTGCTCAACGAATACATCTGCCGGCAGAACATAAGCAGATCATTCTGAGAAATCTTCTTGCTGAAAATTTTTTTCAGAAAAGACTTTTCAGAAGAATTCTTACCGGTATCCACTGTTATTCTGAGAGGGAAAACACCCCGTGTAATCAGTGCCTCGGCAACTGCATTTTCATTGATGCCCTCCAGAGTTCCTTTTATTTCAGCTCCAGCAGCATCGCGAGCCACGAATGAATATAAAGGCATAATTACTTAACAACCTCTGACAAATGTAAAACCTCTTCCACAGATGTCACGCCCTTAATCGCATAGTCATATGCCATTTTCACCAAAGGCTGATACGAAGGATCCTCGCGTGCAACAATAGCAAAGCGTTCTGCATCATTTGCTCTCAGGGCATCCATCATCGGAGGAGTCAGTTCAAGAACCTCAAAAACACCTACACGTCCGTGATATCCGGTAAAATTACAGCTCTGGCATCCTCTTCCATGCATAAATTTCTGTGCTCCTGCACCCGGACCGATTACAGTTTCCAGAAAAGCCTTGTCACTTTCATCTATCTCATGCACTTCCTTGCAGTACGGACAGATCTTCCTCACAAGCCGCTGTGCGATAACTGTGCGAAGAGCCGATGCCACCAGATAACCCGGAGCCCCCATGTCCATAAGACGAAGGGCCGACGAAATAGCATCATTTGTATGCAGTGTCGACAGCACCAGGTGACCTGTCAGAGCACCTCTCATGCCGATTTCCATTGTTTCCTGATCACGCATCTCACCAACCAGGATAACATCAGGATCCTGACGCAGCACCGCCCTTAAAACAGACGCAAATGTCAGACCGATTTTTGCATTAATCTGAACCTGGGAAATTCGCGGAAGCCGGTATTCCACAGGATCCTCGGCTGTAATAATCTTGTTGCCGGCGGTATTAAGCTCACTTAATGCACCGTAAAGAGTAGTTGTTTTTCCAGAGCCGGTAGGACCGGTAACCATAATCAGACCGTGCGGACGGTGAAGCTGCCGGCGGAACATTGCAAGCGTCTCAGGAGGCATACCTACATCATCAAGCTTAAGCAGACCTGCCGACTGATCAAGAATACGCATTACCACTGACTCGCCGTGCTGAACCGGCAGAGTTGAAATACGCACATCTATATCATGTCCCTTGACGCGCATTCTGAAGCGTCCGTCCTGAGGCAGACGCTTTTCAGAAATATCCAGTCCTGACATAAGCTTCAGACGAAGTACCAGGGCAGGAGCAATCTTGACCTCGTTCATTACGTTTTCATGAAGGACTCCGTCAATACGCTGACGTATGCGCAGAACCTTTTCATCCGGTTCAATGTGAATATCCGAGGCATGAACCTGAATCGCATCCTCGAACACAGTGCGCAGCAGCTTGACAACTGTCGCCTCGCTCTCGGTGGCCACAACGTTGGCCTGTCCCATATCAAAATCACTGCCCTTGTACTCCTCCTGGAGCTGATGGGCAAAGTTCTCGATTTCCTTTGTCTTGCGGTAGAGCTGATCAAAATACTGCAGCAGCTGTTCTTCTCGGGCTATAGCCAGGGAGATTTCCTTCGGAGCCAGAATATTGGACAGAAAATCCATTGCCTGCAAATCTGCCGGATCGCTCATTACAACAGTAACAACATCGCTGTTGTCCACATTGATGGCAAGAGCTCTGAAGCGGCGGGCGTGAACCTCGGGGATCAGATTCACGGCATCTGTAGAAATTGAAACATGAGACAGATCTATGTACGGAATTCCAAGCTGCTGCGAAAGAAAATGCAACAGACGATCCTCATCAATAAATCCAAGTTCTATCAGCGCCTTACCAAGTTTCAGACCGGATTTTTTCTGATATGACAGCGCATTTATCAGCTGCTCCTCGGTAATGATATTCTCATTAACCAGGAGATCTCCAAGACGCATTTTAAGTTTAGGACGGATAGCCATAGTTATTTTTTACTTCCTCCCAGTTCCGTCAGCCTCTGCTGAGCAAATTTGTGCGAAGCCTCAGGCAATCCAAGATTAAGAGCCTGTCTGTAGTTTGCCTTTGCGGCAGAGACAGTGCCCTGGCGATCGAAGGCTATAGCCAGACCCAGCCACCACTTGCCTTCCTTAGGCATGATTCTGGTCAGTCTGCTGTATGCATCAACCGCAATAATGGACTCATTGAGATCTGTCGCAAGCGATGCCTCAAGCGCCAGATAGTCAAGATTCTCCTTATCAGCCTTAGGCGAATATGCAGAAAGTATCCCAAGAGCCTCACGCCTGCGGTTCTCCTCTACAAGAATCTTAGCCAGAAGCAGCCTGTAGTTGCTGTATGCAGGCTGACCGGATATACCCTGATTCAGAACAGATTTGGCTTCGGCAAGTCTGCCCTCGCCGTAAAGCAGCGCAGCAAGCTTCTCTCTGGCAAATGTATTGGACGGATCCCTTGAAAGCATGGATCTCAGAGCTTCCTTGGCATCGTCAATTTTACCCATGGATAGCGCAGTTCCCACAGCCTTGCGATCCAGCTCTATCTCCTGAGACTTGGTGAGTTTGACCTCCTGAACCTTCATGACCTTGGGCTGTTTTTCCTCCGGGATCCTCCGTGAAGCTGTTCTTTGCTCCACTTTAGCTGTTTCAGCTGTTTCAACAGCCGCGGACTCGTCCGGTCCGTATATTTCATCCTCAAGAGCTGCCAGCTCCTCATCTGTTGTTTCGGTACCGCTCTTCAATTCCGCCGTCTCCAGATCACCGGTACTCTGAACAGAAGGAGCTTCGGCCTCTGTCTTTTCTGTCCTGCCTGCAGAATTTTCAGCGGCTACGGATACCGGAGCAGGCACCTTCTGCTCCTTTGACGAGTACTGATACCAAAACATTCCGCCAAGTGCTCCAAGAAGGATCAGCACGGCAGCGACCAGACCGGCAATCAAAACCTTCGAACTTCTCTGCGGCTCGGGATGATATACACTCGGATCACCGCTTGCGGATCTTTTCTCCAGATCCTTCAGCATTCGATTTATGACGCTCATTTACACCTCAATAAAAACCGGTCATTTAAACCAGCCTTCACTTAACAAACACACGGCAACAGCCGCAAGAATCAGAAGAATCGAAAGCAAAATTCTGGATGTTCCGTTGATATAGCCCGTTGCATCAGGTGTATCCATAACGGCATACTTCACCATGCCCCGCTTTACTCTGATACATCCGCTGCCGTATGCAAGCATAAGACTCTTATGCGCCAGCACATTTATCAGTCGCGGTATGCCGCGGCTTGCCTTCCACAGTTTCTTCACAGCACTTCTGGTAAAAAGCTGATACCCCTCATACCCCGCTATCTTAAGTCTGTACTGTATATACGCCTCGGTTTCAGGCAGATTAAGAGGTCTGAGACTGTAGGAAAAAGAAATGCGCTGTCTGAACTGTCTAAACTTATCCTGACTCAGCCTCTGATCCAGCTCAGGCTGACCGAAAAGAACAATCTGAATAAGCTTTTCCGATTCCGTCTCAAGGTTGCCGAAAAGACGAATAGCCTCCATGGTCTCATCAGGAAGATCCTGGGCCTCGTCAATCAGAACCATTACCCTGCGGCCTTCTCTGTGAATTTCTATAAGACGCCTGTTGATGGCATCAGTAACTGAAAGTTCACTGCCGTCGGAAAGACCTTCTATGCCGAGTTCCCTTGCCAGTGAAACCCTCATCTCCGCAGCTGTAAGATAAGGATTCGGCAAATATGCTATTTCAAAATTCCAGCTCCAGTCGGCATTCATCAGCTTTCTTAAAACGAGAGTCTTTCCTGTTCCGACCTCTCCGGTAACCTTTATAAAACCCTCACCCTCCTCAAGGGCTGTTTTCAGCACCTGAAGCGCTTCCTGATGAGGCGGCAAACCGTAATAGAAACTGGTATTCGGCGTCAGCGCAAACGGAGGCTCCTTCAATCCAAAAAAGGATTCATACATTTTGACTAATCCTTAATCAGACCTCTTGTAGAAACGGATTCAGCCGATTCCGGATACCAAGATTCAAGAAGTTCATTTGAGCGGCGAAGCTCGTTCTTCCATGTGTCGCGCTCCACAACAATCGGATGAAGCAGTATTACCAGTTCAACCTTCTCCGTGGCCTTCTGTGAATTTTTGAACAGATTGCCTACATACGGAATATCTCCGAGAAGCGGGATTTTATCCTCCCTGTCCGTCTTTCTCTCGCTCATTAAGCCGCCGATTATAATCACATCTCCGGATTTGGCTCTTACAACCGTGTCAGACTCTCTGATCGTCGATTTTGCCATCGGAATGTTCATATCATCCAGTGTTGCACCGAGACTGAGCTGCTTATACTGCTCCTCCACGCTGATTACAGCCGGATGAACATGCATAATCACATTGTTGTCATCATCAATCTGCGGAGTCACATCAAGAGAAACACCGGAGAAGAACGGAGTGAACTCAACCGTAGGAGTAGTTGTTGTACCGGAGGCAGTGCTGGTGGAGTTTGACTCTACACCAGTAACGAAATATTCGTCACTGCCGACCTTGATCACAGCCTTCTGGTTGTTGCTGGCGGTAATCCTCGGACTGGACAGAATGCTTACATCACCCTGAGTCTGAAGAAGTTTTACAATCGGAGTTACATTCTTGCCCTCGAACTTGAAAGTGAACAATCCGCCCAGGCTCGCACTGATTTTGTTAGGTACCGGGGTGAAAGTGCCGAACCCGATGGATCCCTTGTCATACTTGTTGGCCTGATTCCACAGCACATCCCAGTCAACACCGTGCTGGAAATCCTCGTTAAGATTAACTTCAAGAATCTTGGCTTCAAGAAGAATCTGACGGGTCATGCGGCGCATTGCACTGTCAAGGAAATCCTTTATGGTTCTGAGTTCCGAAGGTGTTGCACTTACAACCACCAGACCTGCTTCGGAATTAACCATCACACTCTTGCCGGCGCCCTTGCCGATAAAATTGTTAAGAGCCTTTTCAAGTCCGGTCCAGAAAGCGTTTTCTGTAGCGGTGCTGACCGTCGTTCCGGAATCTCCGCTGAAATCCTCTGATGAATCACTGTCGGACGAGTCCGAAGATGAACTGCTGTCACTGCTGTTGCTGTCGCCGCTGTCATCCTCCTTGCTGCTTACACCGCCGGTTGTAATATTCAGGGATGATTTACCGTTGCGGGCGACGAGGAGGTAATCGACATTGAATGTTTCAGTCCTGATATCCGACGGATAGACGTAGAAAATTCTGTCCTTCTGCTGAATATCATATCCGTAGAGTCTGCTAACAGCGTTCAGCACCTCTCCGATTGTTACATTCTTAAGATCAACACTGATGCTTCCTGAAACCTGAGGATGCACAATTATGCTGTAGTTGCTGTCAGTTACCAGAGAGGCAAAAAACTCTTTGGCATCAATATTCTGTGCCTGAACTCTGAATCTGCGTGTAGGTGCGTAGACACCTTCATTCCTGCCGGCAGGAGAAGATCTCATCTCCGCCGCCACATCGCTCGGCAGTTCCACATTATGAGAAAGAATGGCATCCTGCAGTTCACCCTGAACCTCCGCAGGCTTTCTGTGATTGTAAGCACATCCAGATAAAGCCGCCACCGTAATCAATGCAGTAAGTTTTATAAATAACCTGTTCATCATCTTACGCCATAAAAATCAATAATCTGTAATTATCCCGTCTACTTGCCCGATATAACACTCCGGGGGAGCACTCTCAAGGTAACAGTCTCGGCACCGTTCTTCAGCTCCACGGTACCGTCATAAATTCTGCTTACCCGGTAAGTCCCGAGAGTTTCACCCACATGAACAGTCTTACCGCTTATGACCGCATACGGATTTGAGCCGTAGAAAACGGCACTGAGTTTCAGCGAACCGTTTGAAGATTCCGCAGAACTGTAATCCGTTGCAGCATAATTCAAAGGCTGCGTCGGATCTCTGAGCATTTCCGCATTTACACAAAATGGTATAAAAACCGTCCAAAACAATAAAAACCTAACCACTGATAAAATCCTTACTGTTGCTGAGGGTATAAACCTCAATGGTAACCGTTCCCTTAGGAAATTCCCTTACCTCATAACTTAAATTCCCCCAAATGAACTTTTTTGAGAGATTCTCCAGCACCTGCAGGTACTTCATAACATCAAGGTATCCTCCCTCAAGAACAAGCTTTGTGCCGTGCCGGTACAGGAAAATTCCGCCGCGATCATCCTCGACGATCACCATCGGAGGAATACTTTCTATGGACAGAAGCTTGAGCGTACCGACAGCAGAAAGCATATCCTGAAGCAGTCCCGGCATATCAAAGGCCGGAACAAGATCAACAGTGGAGCTGGCAAGAGCCTTGTCCAGATTCTTAAGCTTTTCACCGTATTCCTCAATCTGCTTTCGTATCGACTCGTTCGGATCCTGCTGCATCCGCACCATCCACTCGTTCTTGGCGCTTTCAATGTCGCTAAGCTCCTTCTTGGTGTTATTGTACGTAGACTTGGCCTTGGCGAGGTTCACCTTGGCACTGTCCACACCGTACATGTAAAGAGGCATTATGACCACCACAAGAGCAGCGACAAGGATCAAAATCTGATCCCTGCGGGACTGCTTTAAAAACTTGGCGTTGAGCTCTCTGTATTTATCAGCCAGAGAACTCTTCCGGCCGGCTTTTGCTACATCAGTTCCTGCCATTTACTTCTTTTCTCCATCTGATTTTTCTTTTCCTCTGGAAGGATCAAAGCCCACCAGGGAGAAATTCAGCAGACCGCTATGATCTGCACTCTCAGTCCCGACATTGACTGAGGCAAAAGACAGACTGTGCAGATAATCCAGTCTCTTGAAATTTTCAACAAAATCAGCAACGGCAGTTGCATCGGTTGTTTTTCCTTTAATCGTAACAACCCGTCCGTTTGCCGAAACACTCTCAATTGCAATGTTTGAACTGCCTACCTGGGCGAGTTCCATAAGCAGACTTGAATAATTATGTCCGGTATTCGTCTTCATCTGACTGAGAACATCGGCCAGCTTCCGCTTTGACTCGTATCTGATTTTGGCCCTTTCCAGTTCAGCCTCAAGCTGCTCTCCGGAACTTCTTTCGGATACGGCACGCTGAAACAGAGTCATTTCCTCTGTTGCACTGTTAAGTTTCTCTACCAGCTCCTGATTCTTCTTCTGCTGAACCGACACTTCATTCCGCGCATACAGAACCCACAGGATCATAACCACCATCACCGCCAGCGTCAGCATGGCAATTCTGGCTATGGAAAGCAGTTCCTTAGGAGGCTTAAATTCCGGAAGATATAGATTAATTCTTGTTTTCATGATCAGGACTCATCCTTACGATCGAGAACCGCTACTAGCGGGAGGTATGCCATGGACTGTTTTCCAGTCTCTTCGCCTATGACATTAACCGTAAAGGAAAATGTCTGCGACAGATAATCTGCAATACTCTGATTATCCTGACAGTCCAGTGCAATGGTTAACAGTTTTGGTGAAGGAAGCTTGAGCTGCGCGACCATATAATCAATGGATCTCTGCATTTCAAGAGACATATTGTCAAGTATCTCCGTTGATACCGCACCCGGCAGGTATCTCGGCAGATCACTGTAGCCTCTTAATGTTCTTGTCAGAAAAATTCTCGAATGCCATATGGCAACAAGAGACAGCTCATAACCGTTTGGCTGAAAAAGCATAAGATGAGGATGCTCGTCGTCAGCATTATACAAATCAGCCAGAGTGATTTCCTCAGCGGTAATTATATCCAGAACAGCCTGGGCTTCAACAGTGCTGATAAGAGATCTAATCAGGGATTTCACCGCTGAAACAACCATGATTTTATCATTTGGATATGACGGAGATTTTGGCATATCTATGTAGTCAACAGCAAGATTTGACACCTGATCCTGAACAAAATCCTTAATCGCCCACGGTATTGCGCTCGGCAATTCCTCGTCGGGTACCTTTGGTTTGTCAATCTGTATCACATTATAAAGACCCTTGAGAAGAACAAGACTGACTCTTAAAGATCTTGATGCACCTATTTCAGAAAGGTAATCGGAAATAACCTTCAGACGCTCAGTATTATCAAGAGCATCCTTCCTGACAAAACCTTCCTTTGAGTTTTTATTGACAAAATAAACTGCCGACGGGCCCACGCCTATCGCGATCCCGCTTCCTTTTTTGGCAGATTTCTTTAATAAACCGAACATTAACAAACAAATTCCTGTTATGGCAGTTAAAACACCCCGTTTGAATTATACTCATTTAATAAGCAAAAATCTTGACTATACCTCCAAAAAGCATGTTCAAACTAAAAAGATGAGATATGGATACTATTTTTCTGCCTCTGTTCCCCCCAAAAAAAACTGTTTTGCCGGATCTTAAAACAGATTTTCAGCGAAAATTCCAAAATCTGAATATTTTCACAACTGCAGTAATGTCTAAAGTCACAAATTCACAACAAGACGAAGCGTTTTACATCGGCAGAAAGAAACTTCTACCTTATTATATGACAAGGAATTTGAAACTGGCCGTGCCCTTTAAGGCGGGCGTCAGACCAGAATATACGGTATGCCGGACGATCCTGCCAGTCACCGGCAGTCTGTGCAATTTTAGGAAAGTTATGAAAAAAAGCGAAAGAAAACTAGTAATCATAGAGGGTGAGGACAGCTTCGTGTCATCAACTTTGGAAAAGCTGTGCAATTTTGTGGTGGACGAAACAAACTACAAAACCATATCTAAATCCTACGGTCATCTGGGCGAAGGCTTCAACAGCGTCGGATATTCCGCGCTTCAGAGGGTGAATCCGGAGGTTCTGTCCTCACTGGAGGGAATGGTTACATCAGGCGGAATGCTGGTAATCGGAACTAAAAAATTCGAGGATCTTGCGGACGCAAAACTGTTTCATGACGATGATTCCCTGAGATACAAATCCGACCGCAGGATTCAGCTCAGCAACAACTACCTGAAGAGACTGGTGAACAAGATCCTAGAATACGGGCAGTTTATCAGAATTGACGCCCGAAGCGACATGGATGATCTTCTGAAAATAAAAGAACGTCCCAACAAGGATTATGATCTCGGATTTTTGGAACTGACTGACAGAATGAAGGAATTTCTGTCTGATGACTACCTGAAAGTTCTTCTGGTCACAGGCTGCAGAGGAAGCGGAAAATCCACCCGCCTGGCCTTCATGGTAAGAGAACTTGCCAAAAAGCACTACAGCATTACAGTAACCGGCATGATTTCCCACGCGGCGAAGAAAATTCTGGACTACAATCCCCATATGCATTTTACAGGTATAGACTCTCTGGCAACCAAAGAGCTTTCTGCCAGAGACGTCATCGTAATTGATGAAGTTGCGTCTGTTCCTCTGCCGAAGCTGAAGGAACTTGTATCCACCGGCGCACGGCTTCTCCTGGCAGGAACAACAGACGGCTACGAAGGTACCGGCTCCGGAATTATGCTCAAATTTCTGCCCTACCTTGATATGAGGGGGCTGAGCTACCGGCTCAACCATCTGGAGACATGCTTCAGACACGACGATGACGCACTTGGTAAACTCTGGAAAGACATTTTCCGCCCGGGATATTCTGACAACCGCACCGCGGCAGAGCCGCCTGCAGCGGCGGACTCACTTCAGATGAAGGAAATATCATCGGAAGACCTAATGAAAAGCGAAAAATTGCTTGCGGATGTGTATTCTCTCCTGAGCGGCAGCCACTACAAAACCGCTCCGTCAGATCTCAGACAGCTTCTGGACAATCCTTTGAACCGGCTTTTCATTCTTACAGACGAAAAGGATGAGATAAACGGCGTGCTGTGGGGGATCTGCGAGGAAATGAAGGATTCCATGGTGCCGGAGGTGTTTTTAAACCGCAGACGCCCGAGAGGCAACCTCATTCCTCAGACTCTGGTGGCTCACTGCGGATTCAAAAATGCCGGTTTCTACCGTTTCTTCCGCATTATCAGGATTGTTGTTCCCGATTCTCTCCGCCGAAACAGTTACGGCACGACAATGTTAAGATATGCAGAAAAACAGCTCTCTGACCGGACCGATTTCTTCGGTGTATCATTCGGAGTGGCTGAGGATCTGCTTAAATTCTGGCAGAGCAACGGTTATATTCCGGTAAAACTTGGAATGAAGGAAGATGCGGCAAGCGGACTCTTCTCTGTCGTAATGCTGAAAACTCTTGGCAGACTGAAACAGGATGTCCTGCAGGAATGGCGAGATGCCTTCATCGGAGAATATCTGCATTCTGCCTGCTGGCAGCACAGAGAACTGTCTCCTGCGGTGGCGGTGCTGCTTATGAAGCAGGGGAAAAGCAGGGAAAAAGCGGACGGGGACTATATCCGCAATCTCATATCACTGTCTGAGGGACAGAGAAATCCGGAGCAGGCTCTTGTACATGTGACAAGATGGATTTCTGAAAATTCTGACGACTGGACAAAATGGCCTGATGAAAATCAAAAAGCATTTATCGGATATTTTGTGCAGCATACAGAACCTGAAAACAGGATTGCTGTGGAAAAAGCTGTAGATTATATGCGAGGCGATATGGGAAAACTCATTGATGACCGTGACTCCGGTTCAAAAAATGCAGACTGAGAAATAAAAAAGAAACCTGTCTGTTCTGAAAATGAAGAAATCCGTACCGTACAGTCCTGAGTATGCAGCAGTCTGAAGACTTGAGTTTGTTTAACCGAATTGCAGCGTTCTGAAACACAGCACTACAAAAAAGACCTCAGACACGTGGGCTGCAGTACCGTGCAAATACCTGTCATCAGGGGCTGATGACATCTAAGAGTTCTGAGGTTTCAATTTAAAAATTTCTGATTATTAAGTTTCCGGCTGGAATATCAGCAGATTTCCATTCCTGCAGGCCTGCCAGCCGTGTCCCTTCACCTCTGCCTTACGGATCTTCATATTCAAGGTGCCGCTATTACAGATGAATACAGTCTCTGACTGCCGCCTGTATGCCGTCGTTCAGGATCCATATTCCGGTTTGTAAAAAAAGTTACAGTCAATCTTCCTGCAGTTCTCCGGCTGACTCTTCGTTCAAGGCTCCTGTAAACAGTTCTCTTATTTCTATCTCCTCCATGCCGTCATCAATAAGAAGACTGTAGTTTATACCGTCCTGACCCCACTCAGCCGTATATATAACGCCGTCACTGCCCTTTACAAGCAAATCCATGTCACCAATCTTCAGTTTGCGCTCTTCCTGATACTCACTGAAATCCCCGTTCATTTCAGCTGAACTGATCTTTTTTGAAGCTCTATAGGTAATTCTCTTCTGATCCATCGGTTCAACGTATACCACCTGGATCATAATTCCTTCATTATGAATCATGTACACAGGGTTGGGATCATAGTAGTCAGGAATGTATTTAAGCTGCTTCATAATAAACCCGGCCCGATCCTGAGCTTCCGAAAGAGATGATACTTCCTGGAAAGGATTTTTCATATTTGCAATCTGTGCGGAAATTTCCTTTTCCTTGGCGCTGCGGTCATCGGCACCTGCGAATACGCTACCGGAAAAAGCAGAAAACAAAGCTGCTGCCATAAATAACACGTAACCGGCCTTCATACCCGACCTCCTTAATTACTGCGATCTGATCAGATGATGCACCCTGTGTGACACCTGAGGGACCAAGCAGTCAGGTTCACAAAAGTTAAAAAGACAACGAAATTTAGACTGGTGCGGCATCCCTATAGTTCCATTCAAAATTTGACGCATATCTACTTAATAAACAAGTAATTAATAATTAATGAACAAGTCAATGGCAAAAAAATTTTTCAAAGCCAGAGACAGTGATCTATATCAAAAAAAGATATGAAAATTTATGCAAAAATCCAACGGATATCAAAAACGGAGAACTGTATGCTTAACCCCAAAATTTTAAACAAATCTATCCTTGCTTCAATAATTGCCATGACAATGACAGCCTGCGGCGGCGGTGGCGGACACGGCGGTGGCGGCGGAGATGATCCAGATCCTGAAGGGCAGAAGGTATCTCCTGTAAAGAGTTCAACCTGTGTAAATATGCAGGGCGAAAACGAAAATGCTCCGAATTTTGCAACATGCTTTGACTGGAAGAGCGACAATACAAAGCTGTACTTCAAACTTCTCGTTAAGAATATGATGGAGAAGTACAAGATCGACGGATGGAGACTTGATCAGGCTTATCAGGTTCCTAATGCTGTCTGGAAGGATATTAACAGACAGGTTGCCGAATCTGCCGAAGCCAACAATCTGCTTGGTTTTACCGTAGCTGAGGTATGGGATGGCGACGGAGCACAGATTGAAAGATCAGTACTCAAGAATCATGCTCTTGACTCTGCATTCAATTTTCCGCTCAGATACCAGCTTGTAAAGGTTATTGCCGGTCAGGAAAATAATGAGAACGGAAATGAAAAGCTCTCAGCCGCTGCAAATCTGGCAGGTGAATGGGGATACGGAAACTACATCCGGTACACAGATAAAAATGTAATGCCGGCCATGTTTATTGACAACCATGATGTTGTAAGACTCGGCAATCTGCTTTTCAGATGGAATCTGGTCAATGAGGCAGATGTATCAGGAGATGAATATTCTCTCAGACACCTTCTTGCCCTCGCTTTTGAGACAGCATACACGGGACCGATCACCATCTATTACGGTGATGAGTACGGTGACTATCTTGCCGGATGGATTAACAGCGGCGATGACTGCGGCAACGGTGAACAGTGCTGGGATGACAATGCTTCAAGAACACAGGGCGTTGCAAATGATACAGAGCTTGCAGCATGGCAGAAGGAGCTCAGAAACAAAACCGCGGCTCTGATGGAATTCAGAAAAGAGACACCGGCCATGTTCAACGGCAAGCGTTATCACATATATTCAACCACTGAAAAGCCGTCCAGTGAAAACAGTGCAAACTTTTATGTTGATGTCAAAAAGGCGAACGATTCCGATGATGCCTATGTATTCATAATGTCAACTTCAGCACAGCCTAGAACCCTGGCGCTGAATGATAATTTATCGAAATATCTCTGTCAGAAGGCGATCGGAAGCGATGTCTGCAGACTCACAAAGGTAATAGATACAACTGAAAACGGCGTGAAAGTCGAGAATGCAGAAGCCATAGGCAGCAATCTTGTATTCAATATGGAGGCATGGTCAGCCAAAATATACAAGGTTGAAGAAGGTGAAGCTAATCAGGATAACGAGAACTATACTGTAACAAATGCTTCCGCCATTTCGGCTCTTGCCAATTACGACGATACGATCAACTCATTCACCTGCTTCAAGGGCGAAAATCCTGAAAAATGCGGACTGATTATCTACCAGGTAATGGTTGAAGCTGCTGTAAACGGCGGAGACGGAACAGGCAAGGGCAAAGCATGGGGTCCGTCAGAACATAACGGAACAATGGGCGGCATCAAGAACTCCCTGAATTTCATCAAAGGCTCTGGTGCAAATGCTCTGTGGATTACACCGGTGTTCCACAACCCTACTTCATCTGACGCAACGACAAATAAAACCTATTCCACAGGTTATTATTCCGACGGTCATTACCGCGGTGATGAAGCCTATGTAGATGATGACTTCGGCGGTCTTGCTTCACTCAAGGAGCTGATTAGTGCTGTTCATGCCAAAAACATGTACTTTATCCTTGACGGTGTGTTCGGTCACGCTTCAAAGGAGCTCAAAGACAGCAAGGCATACATCAATATTGAAGAAGAATAACAGAAGTCTTCAAATATAATCAAAAGGAACCTCTGTAATGCCCCTGCAAGTTAAACAGACCTGCGGGGGCTTTTTTATCAGCTCAGGGAAAAGAAAAACTTATGCGGCAAAACCGCTCAAAATATTCATGCTCCCGTACTTAAGCACTCATTTGAGAGAGAAATGCGGACAAAATTCCGGAACCGGTATCACCGTTCTGCATCTAGTCCGCATTCTGCTCTCTGTTATGCCGATGCCGGCATAAAAATCACTTTTGTACGGTTAAACACCTAACAATTTAAGCTCTTCTGCAATCCTGGCCTCTAATTCAGCTATCTCCTTTTTATCCTGCTCAAGCAGTTTTATTGTCTCTTCAAGATTTATGACTTCCTCATCATCTGAAGTATCTACATAACGGGGAATGTTCAGGTTGTAATCGTTTTGTCTTATTTCTTCTATTGATGCCAGATGAGCGTATTTCGGCACGTCCTTTCTCTCATGATAAACCCTGAAGATTTTTTCAATATTTTCTTCAGTTAACCTGTTTTGATTTTTATTCTTTTCAAACTCTTTTGATGCATCAATAAAAAGAATATCCTTTGACGAACGTTTTTTCTTTAGAACCATTACAATGGTAGGAATACCTGCCCCGTAAAAGAGGTTGGAAGGCAGACCGATAACCGCGTATATACGGTTTCCTCCCGGGTGTTCAATCAGGTTCTTTCTGATTTCACCTTCTGCAGCACCGCGGAACAAGACACCGTGAGGAAGTACAATAGCCATGGTACCGTCTTCATTCAGGTGATATAAACTGTGAAGGACAAATGCATAATCAGCCTTCGTTTTCGGAGCTAGTTTTCCATAATCCTTAAATCTTGCATCCTTTAGTTTTGTGTCTGCATTGTCCCAGTGTGCCGAATATGGAGGATTAGCCACAACTGCATCAAATGTTCTCGGATGATTGACGCCCTGCGCGTCCGGTCCGTCAGGCCAGTCTGTTTCAAGTGTATCAGCGTTAGAGAGGCTCATATTCTGGAATGACACGCCGTGCATCATCAAGTTCATTCGAGCCAGGTTGTAAGTTGTTGTATTAAGCTCCTGGCCGTAGAACTTTACAGCCCCGGCTCTGTTTCCGTTAGGGACTTCGCTGCGGACAGTTAAAAGTAACGATCCGGATCCGCATGTTGGATCATATACACTAAAAACATTGTCTGATTCTGCTACATCGTCTGTAACAATTTTAGCCATGATCCTGGAAACTTCATGCGGAGTGTAGAATTCTCCTCCTTTTTTCCCCGCTGAAGCGGCAAACTGTCCGATTAAATATTCGTATATTTCTCCAAGAATATCTTTTCCGTCTTCCGACTTATAATTTACACTGTCCACCAGTTTAACAATACGGGTCAGCGATTTAGCTCTGTCATTCGTTGTAGAGCCAAGTCTTGAATCACCAAGATTTACATCATTGAATACATCTTTAAAATTTTTTGTCGCCTCTTTGTTTAATTTCGCCTGATCGTTAAAATTCGAGAATATAGTCTGATAATCACTTGGTTTAACTTCGCTATCCTCTATTTTAGAAACGATGGATGCCCATGTATCATCTGGTGCAATCGCATATCCAAGAGCCGATGAAATGTCTTCAATATAATCCTTTAAATCAGAACCGCAGGCCTGCTCCTTATAAGCATCGTTAAATGTTTGCCCGTCTTTAACATCAATTATCCCATTTGAAATTAAATACTGCTCCTGACGTTCGGAAAGATATTTGTAAAACATAAATGCTAAAATATAGTTCTTATACTCAGAAGCATCCATATTTCCGCGCAATTCATTTGCCATTGCCCACAATTGTGAAGATACTGTTCTATAATTACTCATTTTTTGTTCCTTTATGTCAGACAAACATTTGCTGTAATAAACCTTTTTTTAACTGCTTAAGATGATCTAACTTACGCTGATGAAGGGTAATAAGTTTGTCTAATGATTCAAAATATTGTCCTATTTTTTCTTGCTCCCCCAACATTTTAGGTAGCGAAACAATCAGTTCTCTTAAATCTTGAATCCCCACAGATTGTCTGGTAGAACCATTACTTTGCATGCTAAATTGTTTCTGAAAAACAGGTGATTCTATACAACTATACAAATAGTTAACATTAACTTTATCTTGAATTTGAATTATTGATAATGTTGGAGAAACAGCGTATTTTCCAATGTTATCTCGAAGTCTTATCACTTTTCCAAGTGATGCAACTCTTCCTATACCCAATGAAGGAATACACAAATCGTATCTTTTATGATGTTCTTCATATATATCTTCAGATACTTTTCTGGCCGATTCTCGATTAATATTTCCCATTGCATCTACGTCACCTATTCCAACAAAAGGTATTCCATCAATTACTTCGGGTGGTGCTCTATGACTAGGGTGCGGATCAATAATTTTTGTAATGTCTCCCAGCTTACGCTGTTCCCAATCTTCAGTAAATCCAGGAAATCTAATCTCAGGATATTTTTCCTCTTTTTTAGGAAACATTTTATTCAGCAAAGATTCTTTGTATTCTTTTACATGTTTCAACTTACGCTGATGAAGGGTGATAAGGTTGTCTATGTTTGAAAAAAATCCACTAATTTTTCTCTGTTCTGCATAACTAGGATAGGAAAAATCGATCTTTGCCAAATCAGAATTATGAAGATGAACAACAGATTTACCCTGTGCCATTTTTGCCATTTCTTTATGAGGTTCTCCAAAAGAAATATTAAGTGCAAGAAAGGCAGGATCTAATTCTTTCCGTGGAGTAATTATGTTTAAATCCCCTCCAAGCAAAACTCCTTGTTTTTCAACGACTGATGCAACTGAAATATCTTCAGCTGTTTCTCCTGAAGCTGGAACTATGACCTCTCCACCTTTACTATAGACAGAGCCTTCCTTGGCTTCAGCAAAAGTGTCAACTTCTGAAATTACAGTCTCATATTTTGTATAGAGTCTTCCATATAAAATTATAGGGGTTCCTTCGTTCTTTAAATCTCCCTTTGAATAACCTGAACCTTTAGAAAAAGAAGCAATAGTATCTAACTTACACTGTTCCCAATCATCAGTAAATCCAGGAAATCTTAATTTTGGAACTCTATTTTCTTTACTCATTTGCCATTCCTTCTTGAATTCTGTTTGTCATTCCTGTCATCTCTCAGACATATGGTCGGCGAGTTTATAGATTGCTTCTCTTAAACTGTTACGGTACTTAATTTTTGAAAGACTCTGAACATTTTTATCAAGTGACATATCGTTATATACCAAACTTGCTTTTGTCAGAATTTCAGTAATAATACCCGTACCGTCTAAATCCTTCTCACCATAGCGATGCTGACTGAATAACTGACGCATACCTGCACTCGTGATAATATCTGTAATTCCCCATTTACCCCTGAAGTCAAGAAATACCCTGTCTACACTGATATTGTTTGCCAGGTTAATAACATTCTGACAATCCTGCAATTGTGCCGGATAAGTAAAATCCGAATCCTTTGACGGAAAATCCCCGTTTCGAATAGCCTTTGCTGCATTTATAACCTTTCCTGCATAAACGCGATCATCCATACCTTTGGCAAACTGGTTAATTTTTTCATTAACTTCATCAGCTTCTTTTTCTTTACCTTCGTGAACAGCATTTAACAGCTGATTAATCAGTTCTGTCAGATAATCATAATCGACTTTGATATCTTTGATATGGGTCATTCGCAAATCGATTTGATAAACAGGTATATCATTCTTTTCAGAAATGTACGATTTAAGTTCATTTGCGAGCACCGTCGTCAGCATTTTTTCCTGTTCCGGTGTCATCCCAACCTTTTTGATTAAATCATCCGGTTTATTGTAGTCATACCCCTCTTCTCCATTTTTCCCTGATTCATAGTCGTACTGCTTCAGTTTTGCCATACCGGCGTTATAATCCCGGATCAAATTAATCATATAATCCTTTTGTTTTTCTGAGGAAGGCATCTGTTGAAATTCATTTGTTAAGCTGGACAGAGTTTTTACAACAGTCCGAACTTCTTCAAGAACCGCCTCAAAATTCGGGGCCGTTATTCCATCCTGAACATTTTTCCTGCTTCTTTCCTCATCCGAAAGATTTGACGAATCTTTATTGGCATATACTGCAAGGGCTTCATTCATAAGTCTTTCATTATGAGCAGGCCAGCGGTAATTGACTATGCGGCCCCACGGCTTTTCCTGCATATCTGAAATTCTGTTTGTTCTTGAGTAGGCCTGAATAAGTCCCGCCCCCTTTAATGTTCTGTCTACATACAGCGTATTTAATTCAGGAGCATCAAACCCTGTCAGCAGTTGATCAACGACAATAACCAGATCGAGAAAAACGCCGTCACTTGCAGTTTTGTTCAGTCTGGAAATAACATCCTGCGTATAGCCTGATACGTCAGCCATATTAAACGCCGTATGAAACTCTTCGTTATATGCCTTTATTGCTTCAAAAAGTCCTTTGTTTGTAGCAAGCATATTGTCATCGTTTGAACTGCTGGAACTAAATGTTACTGCTACCTTCAGCGCTGATAGTCCCTGTGACTGCCGTTCCCTGTTTACTCTCCGGAATTCATCAAAGTACATCATTGCCATCGGCGTGCTTGCCCTGTTTCCTCCGACATGGGTTGTCAGCAGCGCATTGTATCTGCCTTCATTTGAGCGGTTCTGCCAGTTGTCAAAAATATCTTTCACAACCAGCCTAACATGATCTGAATTTTCATCGTAAAAGGTCGGTCCCACTGCATCATCCATATCTTCCGGAGACAGATTGTTAATATGGTCTTCGATTTTTTCTTCCGTCCAATCCGGATATTTTTCCTTAAAAAAGGCGGGAAGATATTTTTTCTTCATTTCTTCCTCCGGAATGGTGGTTTCAAAATCAACTTTAAAACCCAGTACATTTCTGTCAGCAATAGCCTCACGGATTGTGTAGGCATGAAGCAGGTTTCCGAAAATATCCTCAGTCCTGAGTCCCGGTGTCGTATCATCAAACATAGGGGTACCGGTGTATCCGATCCATGCTGCGTGTTTAAAAGACTTCTGGATTTTTTCAAAAGATTCACCGCCGGTTGATCTATGAGCCTCATCGACTATGAACACAATATTTTTATCCGGATCCTTAAAGTTTTTCCTCTTAACCAGAGTATCGAGTTTCTGGACTGATGTTACGATAATGCCGCCGGATTTAGATTTTAATTTTCCGTTCAAATCCTTTGTATTGCTGGTATTCTGAACCACACCGTCTTTTTTATCATCCGAATCCGGATCATAGGCCCTGTATTTTTCATTTGTCTGTTTTGTCAGCTGGATCCGGTCTACAACAAACACGACCTTATCGACTTTAGGCATGCGGCTGGCAAGCCAAGCAGTCTTGAAGGATGTGACAGTTTTGCCGGATCCGGTGGTATGCCATATGTAGCCGATTTTATTAATTCCGGAATCAAAATCAGCTTTCTTCAGCCCCTCTATCACATTTTGAGTGGCATATACCTGATACGGCCGCATAACCATCAGTGACTGTTTGTTGATTGTCCCGTCAAGGATCATATAGTTCGTAGCCATCTGGTGGGCCATAGGTATTGAAAGCATGGAGTCGGCAAATTCCTTCCAGTTTCTCACAATACTGCTGTCTGTCTTTCTCTGCCAGTTAAACGCAAAGTCCTTATTGAACATCTCTGAGGTTGTATTGGCCATATACCTGATATTATTCGGCGTCATGGCAACAAGTATCTGCAGTACCGAGAAAATGTCTCCATACTGACATTCATCTATATACTGATGCATCTGGTTCAGGGATTCATTTACATCATGAGAATCTGTTTTTTCTTCAATCTGAATAATCGGCAGTCCGTTTATCAGAAGAGTGGTGTCAAATCTCCGATTCATCTTTCCGGGGATGATTGCAGGACGCTCTATTTGATTTACAATCTGATAAACGGTATCTCCCGCTCCTATCTGTTTCTGATCAAACACCGTGAGGAAAACGTGTCTTCCGTCATCTAAATCTATTTCAATCTGGGTTACACCGTTTAATCCGTATAAAAACCTGCCTGCATCATACGGTGTATGCAGATCACTGATGATTTTTTTAACCTGGTTAAACTCCGCGGTGCTAAGCGGCTGATTCAGCACATTCTGATTATGCTGCTCAAGAATTTCTTTAAAATTATTCCAAAGCTGCGCAGTTGTCTTAATTGAAGGCTCGTATTTCCATAATTTTGTCTTTATGACTCTGTCACCGGATCCGCATGATAAAAATTCAGGAATTCCATCGTAGCATTCACGGCCTGTAACAGTTCCTGTCGTTAAGTACTGAATCAGTTCATTTTCAAACTCATTTTCGTTCATGACAGTCCTACCCTCTTAAGTTTTTCAACAGTAATTGTCCTTTCAGCATTGGCGGCTCTTGTTTTAAGAGCCTGCAGGTTTAATTGTTCAAAGTAGAGATTACCTATAAGGATCTGCTTTTCTACAGAATGAAGCTCCGGCAGTTCAATTTCCCTTAACTGCTTAACCGTGTGCTTTAAAACAGCAGATCCCTGCAGTCCCATGGTCAGCTGTTTTCTTACATAATCACTTTCATTTAGCAGATATACCAGATATTTACCGTCTATTTCCTTGCGGGGTTTCAGTCTTACGTAGTTCTGGGTATATAAATATCCGCGGTGTGCAAAGCTTGCAACTGTTGTTTTTCCGGAAATGAGACTGAACAGTATATCGCCGGCGTCTACAGTGCTTACTCTATCGGACGTGCGGATGGTTTTAGGATTTTCCCTGTTCAGTTCAATACCTGCCAAATCATTTTCCATTTCCTGCTGCCCGTAGAAAAAATATAAAGGTGCATCGGTACCGGTTAATTCCTGAATTCTAAATTGCGGGGATCCTGTCTCACACTCCGCCAAATCCTGCAACAGTTTCATTACGTGCCTTTCAAAAACTACAATACATTATACATTCTATAATATTGCAGCATTAAAATTTATTCAAGTTAATTTTGTGGTTTTAATAAATCACAGATCACAAATCATCAATTTATGTTTAAATACATGCTGAAGTTCCTGAGAAAATTAAACAAAAAAACTGATATGCAGCCAGTACAGCAGGGAGTAACAGCTGATAATGTTAAACTCAGTAAACGTCTGTGCTGTATGACATTACATTTCAGATCAAATAGTTACGCGCTGAACTCTTCCATTCCTGTGGATAATCTGTACCAGTTTCCAGCAGAAAAAACAAAAACATACACCCGGTTACTCAAAAAACAGGTGAAAGGATTTGAGTCATAAGTGCGGGATCCTGATTAATGATCTTAAATTCTTAAAAAATTACGGCCAGATCAATACTTTTCTGAAGCACACCATTCAAAGAGATCCTAATCACAGACATTCAATAGCTTTAAACATAAGATCCTTCTGTATATCCGAAGAAATTCAGTATATGTATAACTATTTTTGTACATTCGGCAGATTCTGGGAGAAATAAAAATGGGAAGCTTCAAACTAATCGGCAAGAAAAAGGCAGCGGCAATGATTGAGGTATTCAGCAGAATTGCCGATTCAATTCAGGCTCTGTCAGACAGTATCAACCGCCTCGCTGCATCAGGGGCCAAACTGCCGAACAAGGCAGGGGAGGAACTGACAGAAGCAGCGGAAAGGATATCGTCAGAAGTTAAAAATGTACTGAAAGACTCTGTTATCCAGAATGAACAGATAAGAATACCCTCCTCCGAACCGGTCCGCCCGCCTGTGTCTGAAATATCCGGATATATCGCAGCGGATGAAATTCCTGCTGAGAAGGAAACCGATTCAAAAGAACAGCATACCGATACAATCCGCAATCAAAATCCTGAGCTTGTTCCCGCCGGATATTTTCTCAACTCCTTCATAAAAAGCAGCGGCATGACAATTCTCAGACTGCTTGACATGCCTCATGCCGGAAGCATTCATGAAAGAATAGCTTCCGCAATCGGTGATTCATACGATGACATAGAGCCGTTTCTCAAGGCTTTGAAATATTCTGCAAGCAACAAGATCCCTGTAACGATAAGTACGTTTAAATTCACAAAGCAGGCAAAGGCAAAATGCGTCACCCTCGGAAATCTTCTCTTCAAGAATGCAATGCTCGAAAATTACTATTTCAAGCAGGAAAAAAATCAGATATATGCCAAGATGTCCGAAAATCCGTCAGTTATAAATTTTATAACTGGTCACTGGATGGAAATCTATATTTTCAACACTCTTCAGAATATGCTGGACAGCTACCGCAAGCAGTACAACAGCGAAATTGAGACGTACGGCAATCTTCAGATCTCCCTGCCGGACGGCAATAACTTTGAACTTGATATTCTCGGATTCATCAACGCACAGCCTCTCTGGATTGAATGCAAGACCGGACTTTTCCAGGACAGCATAACCAAATACAAGAATTTCGGATCAAAATTTCATATACCTCACCAGAATTCGCTTATGGTTATCAGCGGCATATCCGATGAACAGGCGTCGAGCATTTCAGAAATTCACGGGTTCAACATCTGTACACTCAGAAACTTCAGAAATACAGTAACAAGAATTCTGGACAGAATGTGCATGAACATTTCCGTCAGCACGGTAAGTGAGGCTCCGTCACCGGTAAACACTCTTCTGGAACCGGATCACTGCCTTACTGCAGACGATATTAAAAACAGGATTGAAAAATACGGAATCGGCATAAAAGGATCACAGATAAACAATTCGGATCTTGCCGTCATGGACACAGCAGGTCTCCTCATAGGAAGAAACTACATTATCGCAAAGCAGCTTCTGTCCATAATCAGAACAGCCATCAACGGAATAAATCACAACGGATCCATATCTTTGATTGACAGGAGCTCATATGAGAACAGCTGCGCCTGCCAGATCATGATGACTCTCAACAAGAGCGGAATGATTTCAAACTATGCATACAAAAAGGTAATGAGAAACATCACCTTCACGTCAGAACCTTCCAGCAGACTCATAGCATTTATCGAAGGACAGTGGTTTTATCATTACATTGCATCTCTTATCAATAAATTCCTTGTTAAAAAGAATATTCCAGGTTTCGCAATAGCCAGAAATGTTGAACTCACCAGGGGGGATCTGAGCATAGTAATAGACTTTGCAATAAAAACCGGAGAGCAGTTTACCTTTATCAAAACCGCACTCAGGGACTATGAAAAAGCCGCGCTTGAAATATCGACTCTGTCCGGAAACATCAGGGATACAGGAAACAAAATTCTGCTGGTATGTCACGATCTAACGTCTGAAAAGATAGAAAAAATCACAGCCCAGTGCGATATATGCGCCATGAACTGCGAAACATTCGAGCAGAAAATGCCTGAGATTTTCGGAATACAAAAGCCAGATGCTGAACAAAGTTCCGTTCCGAATGAAACAGAAGAGAGTACAGCGGGCACCTCTGATGAATCATCATCAGGAAATACCCAGAAGGAATCTGACGGAGAGAATACCGATACACAAAATGCAGCTGAAAGCGCAGACAGTGATCAGCAGGTCAGATTCAAAATTCACACCTATGAATTTTCAGATGAGGAGCTCAGTCTTATATTCGAAAATTCAGGTCTGATGCAAAAAGGCTTTGACACCTACTCCAAGGAAATGACCGACAGCGACGGATGTGCCAACATCATATATCAGAACTACGACCAGATTAAAAACATTCTTACCTCGATTTACGTAAGTGCCATCAAGCAGAACAAATCAATACTGAAAATCAACGCTGAAAATCTTCCTGATCCCGTAACCTCCGCTCTTTGCAATCTGTGTCTTGCTTTCAAACGGAAAGGATGGCTGACTGATTACTCCTATTCAGGAAATAAGACCAGGTGCATAACAATACAGGCATCAGACGATCCTAGACTTTTAAGTTATATAAGCCGCGGCTGGCTGGATCACAGGATCTATTCAGAAACACACAAGCATCTGAAAGCGATGCTCAAGCTTACAGGAAACCAGAGCTTCAGAATAGCAAGAAATCTGAAACTCGAAGCGGAGGACAGAGAAATACTGATCACTGTAATGATGCACATCCCTAGCGGAAATGCGTCATCCGGCAATATATTCGTAAAAACAGTGCTCGGCAACTCTGAACGCGAAGCTGATGATCTGATGACTCTGGGCAAACTTCTGGGTGTGGGGAGAGACTACCTGATTCTTGTATCTTTCGGCATGGATCAGATTACATCAAGAAGAATCTCATCTGCATACGGCATCACAGTGGTAACCAGCGGCGAATATCACAATCTTCTGGAAACACTGACAACAAATACACAGGAGCTGCAGACCGGATCCGATGACAGTGAAGCCGCCGGTACCGCCGAAGATAATGAAATCATCTGCGACTTTTCCTATCTGGAAGATCAGAACGGTATATACAGACTGCTCAATTCTGCCTTTCTGCAGCATGTATCTGATGTGAAGCTGAAGCTTGCCGACTGCACTGAACTGTTTGATGATGACAATTTCAGTGTTACATTCATTGCTCCCTATACTGCAAATCTGCTGAAACTCGACAAACTGCTCTGCACTCCGGATGATGAATCTGAAATAAACTGCTCCGTTCTCTCCTTCATGGAACCATGTCTGTCGGATGAAAATAATTCACAGATTTCAATTGATATTGGAGGTCTCTCCGCAAGCAGACAGGTTCTCCTCTTTAGACTGTTTTCAGTCTTCGAGGATGAAAATTACCTTAAAATTCTGGATAGAAACAGCAGAAGCGGACAGTTCAAGGTCAAATTGACCAACAAGGAGAAGCTTAAAGAATATCTAAGCGGAGGATGGTTCTCTCACATATGCTCCAGAATGATTGAAGAGCATATTATTGCATTAACCGAGGAATACGGTATCAGCAACAGTCTCTTCAAATTCGGACGCGACATGAATATCAGGTGCAATGATACGGACTTTACCATCAATTTCGTACTCAAGCCTCAAATCGGAGTCGCCTTCTTCAATTTTGCCGCCGATGACTTTGAAAAGGCGGCGGTATCACTCAATACAATAAAATCACAGAAAAATCTGATGCAGGACTTTGCTGTGCTTGTCTGCAACACTGATGACGGAGAGCTGTGCGAAACTCTCAGTGAAAAATATCAGATTGAAGTAATACCTTTTGACGAATATGAGGATTACCTGAGTGAATACATCACCATAGAGCCTGCTGACACCGGTGACGAAAGCGGCTACACCGATGAAAACAGAGAAGAGGATGACAGTCCGGACGAGGAGGAGGAAAATGATGAAAATGAAAATGAAGATGAGGACGAAAATGATATCAGATCCAGACTGAGAGATTATGACGAGATGGATCTCCTCTCCACATTCGGCTACTGCAATGATCTTGCAAGCATACTGCACGGTCACGGCCGCCGCAGATGGTAAAAACGAGCCGTCATAAACACTAAGATTCATGGCATGGAGCCGCTGACAGCGGTGAACATGCCTTAATATCAGAAGGAGGCGTATGTTTGGAGGTCGCCTTCACATTAAAGCATCTGCAAGAATGCAAAGCTAGATGAAACAGCGGTGCTTATGTTAAAATTTCCTGTGCGTGCATATGATTAAATTCAAATATCCGCATCCTGAAAATTTGTCATCCTCCGTTTCAGATTATCTGTTAAGTCATGTCTAAGAAAAAGAAAAAAGAAAAGCTCGAGAAACTGGAAAACCAGAATACAGATGTAGGATTCATTGAAGGCTACACCAAAATGTGGCCGTTTATCCGCAAATACTTCTGGTTTGCAATTCTCGGAGTCCTGCTTACAATTCCTGTCGGTACTCTTGATGCTCTTATCGCTCTTTTCCTCAAACCGTTCATGGACAATGTAATGGTTGAAAAGCAGCAGGATTTCGCATCCAACGTTCCGCTTATAATAGTCGGATTTGTTCTGATCCAGGGCATATTCATCTATACCTCTACTCTGGTGAACTCCTATGTGGGAGGAAAAATAAATCTCGACATCAGACTCAAGCTTTTTTCTAAGCTCATGAATCAGGACTGCAAATTCTACGACACCAACGAT
>JAEEGH010001349.1_pt1 | contig 71445 bp, 44 predicted proteins | sample 9134181 | NCBI WGS metagenome assembly JAEEGH01 (sample SAMN16246544, study PRJNA631951) | gut metagenome | biome: gut microbiome; feature: rumen; material: DP-attached | host: Bos | place: Iran: Karaj | collected 2018-10 | reverse complement strand
TCGGAACTTCCTTTATGAGCCAGCAATGACGGACGAGGAGTTCGACCAGGCGATAGAGGTCGGCGCCTCGCTGGTGGACGACTGCATAGCCGAAGGCTGTCGCGTGTTGAGCATTGGTGAGATGGGCATTGCTAATACGTCGCCCTCCAGCATTTGGATGCACCTGTTTGGCAATATCCCCTTGGCTGATTGCATTGGTGCAGGAGCCGGTCTCGACACCCCCGGCATCCGACATAAGTACGAAGTGCTGTCGCAGGCGGTTAATAATTGGAAAAGTGTGGCGGTAGCAAACTCTCCACTCTCCACTCTCCACTCTCCACTCTCCATTCTTCGTTGTTTCGGAGGTTTCGAAATGATTACTGCCATTGGCGCCATGCTGCGTGCAGCAGAGCAACACTTGGTAGTATTGATTGATGGATTCATCATGACGGCATGTGCCATTGCCGCCATCCGACTCTATCCTGCCTCGCAAGACTATATGATTTTTACCCATTGTGGCGACGAGAGTGGCCACCAGCGGATGCTCGATATCGTGAAGGCCAAACCCCTGTTGCATTTGGGCCTAAGGCTGGGTGAGGGAACGGGTGCACTGTGTGCCTTCCCCATCATCGACTCGGCGGTGCGGATGATGAACGAAATGAATAACTTCGATAACGCGAAGATTACCAAATATTTCTAAGGCGAAAACTCTTCTATTCCTCTCCTGACAGGATGCGGTATATCCTGTCGATGTCCACATACTGTCGTACGTGGTCAGCCAGTTTGTCGTATTGCTCGTCCTTAAAGGCGCGTGGATCATGGGGACGGTTCTGCGTGATACCATTTCCTTTGGAAATTGGATTATCAGAACCGTCCCCATGATCAAGCAGGAAGTCAATTACGGGGGCGTTGTCGAGGAAACCATGAATATAGGTTCCGATGCAATGGCTAGTTTGCAGGATGGCCTCCTCGGTATCGCTGACGCCCTGATGAATCTCGTAACCTTGACATTCGTGGCCTTCAAACTGGAATGTCACCTGCTGGGTGGTTTTCTCGGGCGTCATCGTTGTGTGGATAGGTAGCAGGCCTAATCCTGGCAGACTGGCTATCGAACCTTCGATACCCTCGGGGTCGTCGACGGTCTGACCCAGCATTTGGTAACCGCCACAGATGCCTACCACCATCTTCCCCTCGCGATGGGCACGCTGGATAGCCTGTGCACAACCGTTGCGACGCAGCTCCAGCAGGTCGTCGAGTGTCGCCTTCGTTCCTGGCAGAATAATGATATCGGCCCGCTCGATGTCCGACACATTATTCGTATAGAACAGATTCACGCGTGGGTCACGCTCCAGTGTGTCGAAATCCGTAAAGTTCGAGATGTGGCGCAACAACACGACAGCCACATTCACCTTACCCTCGGCCAGTTCGCGCTGTTTCTTTTCGAGGCTCACCGAGTCCTCCTCTTCGATATGAATGTCTTTATAATAAGGTACGACGCCCAATACGGGAACACCGCAGATGTCTTCCAACATCCGACGGCCCTCGTCGAAGAGTCGCATATCGCCTCGGAACTTGTTGATGATGATGCCTTTGATGAGTTCCCTGTCTTCGGGCGTCTGCAACATAATGCTACCATAAACACTGGCAAAGACACCCCCTCGGTCGATGTCGCCTACAAGAATAACGTCCGCCTTTGCATGACGGGCCATCGGCAGATTCACCAAGTCGGTAGCCTTCAAATTAATCTCCGAAATGCTGCCTGCTCCCTCCATGACGATAGGATTATAGCGAGCCGCCAAGCGGTCGAAAGCGTCGCACACTTCTTTGCGGAAGTCGATGGCTGACTGCGAGGCAGAACCTCGCAGCACACTACCCCTGCGCCAGTAGTCGTACGCATCGCGATTGCCGATGGGCTTGCCGTTCAGCACCACCTGCGAAGTATGGTCAGAACTGGGTTTCAACAGCAGCGGATTCATGTCCGTATGACAGGGTATGCCTGCCGCTTCGGCCTGTACAGCCTGAGCGCGACCAATCTCCAGCCCCTCGGGTGTAGCATACGAGTTCAGCGCCATGTTCTGTGCCTTGAAAGGTGCCGGACGATAGCCGTCTTGCTTGAATATACGACACAGGGCTGTGGCGATGATGCTTTTACCAACATCACTGCCTGTTCCTACGAACATAATCGGATGCAACTGCTTCATAGCTGATAGAGATGCGTATAGCTCGCCAGCACATTCTTGTATCTGAATACTGGTGTCGGAACGGGCTCACCCTTGGCATTATAAACTTGTGTGATGCTCTTAGGAACATCGCCCAAGAACTGCGTATAATGGAATTCATGTCCACGATATTCCTTGCCGTCGAGTTCAAAGCGCCGATAGCCTAATGATAGTTTGCGTTCTGCCTTACGGGCGGAGATAGAGTAGGGCAGCACACCACACATAGCATAGCTCCCCTCGTCTGTTACGATGTGCTCGCACAGATACATCATACCGCCGCATTCGGCCTGAATCCTTCCGCCTTTTTCTGCATATTCCTTGATGGCCTGACGACATGCCTCGTTCTTGACCAGCGCCTCCAGATGCTTCTCCGGATAGCCGCCAGGCAGATACAACAAGTCTATGCCGTCGAAACAAGGTACGTCCTGTTCTGGGTCAAAGACTCTGACAGACGTGAAACGGTCAATAGTTTCCTGATAGACAAAGGAAAACGACTCCGCATTGCGAGCCAAGAGGACGTTTTGTTCCCACCTTGGGACTGAATTGTTCCCAGCCTGGGAATGAAACGTTCCCACGTTGGGAATATTTAGTTTGGTTAGCTCTTCCCAACGGACATGTTTCTCCAAAAGCTGAATGAGCTCCTTGCTTTCAGCCTTTTCAGAAAAATCAAGTCCCAGATATCGCGAACTCTGTTCGAGGGCAGGTGACTTGGGCAGATAGCCCAGACACTCGATACCCACATCGTCGCACACCTCTTGCAGCATTTGGTAGTGCCGCTCCGAGCCCACCTTATTAAATATGACGCCAGCAATACGAGGAGGTGAGGGGTGAGAGGTAAGAGGTGAGAAGTGTGTAAATCCATAAAGCAGCGGGGCCATTGAATAGGCTGCCGACTTTGCGTCGACCACCAGCACGACGGGAATCCCCAGCACGCTGGCAATCTCGGCTGACGAACCCCGTTCGCGGTCAAAGCCGTCGTACAGTCCCATCATTCCCTCTACAATACACACATCGGCATCCTCGCCATAGTGGGCAAACAACTCGCGCACGTGCTCGGGTGTAGCCATAAACGTATCGAGGTTGATGCTGGGCCGTCCGCACACCGCCTCGTGGAACTTCGTGTCGATATAATCCGGACCGCATTTGAACGGCTGTACGCGATAGCCCTTCCCCGTCAGCAACGCCATCAGTCCCCGGGCAATCGTTGTCTTGCCCGAGCCGCTCGTTGGTGCTGCTATGAGAAAAGCCTGCTTCATGCTGCAAATTTACATAAAAAAACGCGAATTCAAGCAGGAAATAGGATACAAAGTGAGAAATAAGGCATCTGACGCTTCAGAATCACGTCGTGATCAGACGTGTGGAATGCCTTCGGCGTGCCTACATTCTCAAAATAGTGACACAGCGTGGCAGGATACTGGACGAGATAGTCTTTCAGCACCTGCTGACACTGCGACAGTTTCATCACAACCACCACATGCCGGCTCGTCAGTAGTCGTCTGAGCTCCTCGATATCAGCATCGCCTGGCAGCACGACTAAACGTTCATTTTGGCTAATCAAAGAGAGTCCGGCCGATGCGGCAGCGGCAATGAAAGATGGTATTCCCGGCTCTTGTGTCACCGGAATATGTTGTTCCTGCAAACGGTCCATAACGTAATGGACGGATGCATAGATGCTCACGTCGCCCTCGACGACTACGACGATGCGCTGTCCGCGATGATATCTTTCCGTAATCTCGTGGCAGATGTGGTCGTAGACCTTCATGACGGCTTCGCGGTTGCGTCGCATGGGCAGTGCGTAGCACAGCATCTTGACCGTTGCATATCCTTCGCAGATGATGTCGGCAGCCCTGGATTTCACCGTGCCGTCACTGTTTTCTGTGACGGGCACCACCACAGCATCAGCCTCACGCAGCATCCTGACGGCCTTGAGCGTCAACAGCTCAGGGTCGCCAGGACCTAACGAGAGGAATGCTATAGGATGATTCTTGAGTGCGGGTTGCACGGCGTTCTTCTGCCTTTAGTCTTCGATGAGTCTGATCTGCTCGAAGTAGTAACCCTCGGCCACCTTCACGCCCTCGGTCACCTCGCCGCTCTTGATGTCGTAGACATAAATCTGAGGCTGGGCGCTCTCGGTGTTCACGCCGATATAGGCCTTGCCTGCTGCACGGTCGACGGCTGTACGCTGCGAGAAGCTACCGCTGCTATAGGGAACGTCCGCACCATTGTAGGCTAACGGGGTAACGGTCTTATTGTACAGGTCGACGATAGAGTAGTAGTAGGCATAGACGTCGATAGACGTACCGACGGCATTGTCGCCCGAATAGGCCAGCACCTTGCCGTTGCCCATATACTGTACGCTGAGCAGCTTACCCTTGGCTCCGGGGAATCCGTTGTAGCCGGCCTCGAAGTCGAACTCGCCCTTCTTGATGCGCAGCAGACAGCCGATGTTCTTCTTGCTGACAGTGTTGAAGGCCGACACGTACATATTGTCACCCTCGTCGAAGAAGATGGCGTTCTGCAACAGTTCACCATATGCCGACGGAGTCATCTGGGCAGCTTCCTTGTTGATGATTTCCTGCTCTACGGCCATCGTCTCAGGATTGATGACGGCAATGCGGAAGAACGGTTCGTTCGTAGTCTTGCTGCTACCGCTGGTCTCCTTCTTGTTGTAGTAGAAGTAGAACACCTTGTTGTCGCTCTTGCGATAAGCAGCCACACCGCTGGTCGTCAGCACATTGTAGCCTTCAGCCACGGCGATGCTCAGCGTTCCTTCGCTGATAATAGTCATGTCGTCGGTGTTCAGCTTCGTCCAGATGACCTTCTTGTGCTCACCGTCTGTCGAGATAATAAGCAGCGTGTTGTCGTTCAGCCAAGCATGGGTGTAATTACGCGTCTTGTAGGTGTTCTCCTTGAACGGACGCTGCTTCACGACTTCCATTTTGTTGTCCTTGAACTGCAACTTCACGAAACGATCGGACGATACCGGTACCTGGTAGTAGTACTTGCCTTTGTAGATGGCCTCCATCGAGTAGTCGGCATTGATTTCTGCACCGACACCCTTGAAGTCTACTACATCGCCTTCGGTCAGCGACTGACGGGTTTGCATGATGGTAGTGACGTCACGACCCATACCGCCCTGCTTGCCTACGGTGACTGTCAGGTCGAAGTGGCGGGCCACATCGGGAATAGGATCGATGGGAACAAACGACACGTTCTGGATGTCATTGGCGGCCACGGGAATGACGGTACCGTCGGTCTTGGTGATGAGCATGTGATACTCCTGTGCGCTGACGCCGAGGCACAGGCTCACGATGGCAACGATGCTGAGTAATAATCTTTTCATAATTGTTAGCTTGTTTATTTGTTAATGACTTTGATACTTGTTTTTGCAGACTTTACGATGTAGAGTCCTTTGTTCAGCGTGGTCAGGTCGACGTCAGCCGTACCCTCGTCGCCGATGCGCTGCGAGCTCACCAGTTTGCCGTCGATGGTAAACACCCTGACGATGTCGCCCTGCTGGGCGTTAGAGATATAGACGTGGCCGCGCTCCAAACGTGGAGCCTCCTCGTTCTGGGTTTCCTGAATACCAGTCGATCCGTCTTCCTTGAAGCTGTAGGTCAGCCCGTTTTCCAACGATGCGGAGAGCACCTCTTCGCCGCCAACGGTCACTTTCAACATACCTTCGCTGATAGTCATCACCGGGTTGTCTGCCAAGGCGACGACGGTTTCCTCGCCTCCCGCATTCAGCACCAGATACTTGACGTTTTCAGCCTTTGCACTCGTAGCCAGCACGACTACCAGTAGCATCAGATAAAATTTAAGTTTCTTCATGTTGTTAATGTTTAATGATAATAAATTAAGTATTACTGTAAATTGATTCTGAATTTCGCAAACAGCATACGACCGGGTTTCTGCAATTTGTAGTTGTCGTAGACGGTGGCGTCCAGCAAGTTCTGGCAGTCCAGCGACACGCTGTATTCCTGGCTGTGTGCCTTTCCGTTTCCGCGTTTCCGTCCTCCCGTCTTCCACGAATACGTGATGTTTGCACCCACGATGTTCTTCTCCGGAATGCGGGCCTTCGTTTCCAGTGCACCGTAGCCTTCCCACGACAGGAAGAACCAGTGTACCCACTGATAATCTGCGCCGATGTAGAGGTGAGAGGTAAGAGGTAAGAAGTGAGAGAGCAAGTGTGCTGCATCGTAGCGCACTTCGGCCGATGCAAAGAGCCACGGACGGTTTGGCACGTGGTTGTTGAACGTCACCGAGGGCTTGCCGTCGTTCTTGAATTCCTGACGGTTGCGGGCATCCTGCCACGATATGTTACCCATCATCTGCAGTCGGTTGTCCCAATTGTAGCGCAACTCGCCTTCCACACCTTTGATGTGTACTGCCGGCTCGTTCACGTATTGCATCATGCCTTCCTTCTCCGACACCTGCGGCTGGATGTAGTTGTCCACATAGCGCAGGAAACCATTCACCTCGTACGAGAAAGTGTGCCGTGCATTCTTCAGCGTACCGAAGAACCCCAGATTAATGTTGTCGCTTTTTTCCGGTTCCAGAGCTACGTTGGCGTAGATGGTCGTACCGTTTCCCAGCAGTTCGCGGGCCAGTGGCAGTCGCACGCTGTGTTCGTAGCTGGCTTTCACGGCAAAGGGTTCCACGGGCTGGAACCTGAGTCCCACACCACCACCCAGGCTGTTGCTGGTGCTCGATGGCTCTACATCGCGCGACCCTGTAACGGTAGGAATGTCGGTCTGTTCAATACGAAGGTGATTGATGTAGTCCTTCACGAAGAATGTGTTGCTCATCTTTCCGCCCAGCAGCGACTGGTTGTACGCCAGTCCTACGATGTGTTTCGTCAGTGCGTCGTTGGCCGGTTCAAAGCTCTCGTCCACGTCGTCCCACCGGTTGTTGCCCGTGCGGTTCAGCGAATAGTTCAGGTTCAGCAGATGCCCTTCCCCCAGCACATAGTTCAAATCGGCACGGGCGATGGTCAGTGGCCGCTTATAGTGTCGCAGCGTACGGGCTCGGCCATTGATTTCGTTGCGCGAACTCTTGATATAGTCTCCGTTCCAGTCGTATTTGCGGTATGCCGTATCAACAGTCACCGAGTGGTCCCAGGTGTGCGACAGCGACAGCGCGGCCGTTAGGTTTTTCGTCAGGAAGTGGCGCTTCAGGTAACGGGCGGCAATGCCCCATGCATCCGACTGCCGTTCGGCCTCGCCCACCACCTTCGTCTGCACCTGCGACGTCTGAATCTCCTTCTCCAGCATGCTGTACGAAGCACTCACGAACATCTCGTCGGCCCACCACCTGTCGGTGAATCCCACTTCCAGCATGCCTATCACCGACAGGTAGTCGTCGTGGAATCGGCGGCGGTCCGTCTTGATGTAGTCGTCCTGTTCGTCGCTCCACACCTCCACGTCGCGCATCACGTAGTCGTTCTTCGAATAGCTCACACCCAGCGACGGACGGATGGTCAGACCGTTCTTCATTACCAGCTGTCCACTGATGTCACCCTTGTGAGTGTGGTACGACCCCACGCCGTACGACGCGTCCAGATAGTTCGTCCGCCGCCGGTTCGTCACGATGTTGATGGCACCGCCCAGGGCGTCCGAGCTCAGCCATGTCGGCACCACACCCTTATAGATTTCCACATGGTCTATCATGCTCACGGGCAGATTGGCCAGCGTCACCCCCGAACCCTTCGTGTCCAAAGGCACACCGTCCAGGAAGTAGCGCACCGCGTTGCCCGACATGCCGTCGACCGACAGGTCGAAATCAGAGCCCACACCGCCTTCCTCGCGAATCTTTACGCCTGCCGTGCGGTCTATCAAGCCGCTGAGCGAACCAATCGAGCCGACCAGCGAGCGCACATCGACAGCATTCACCGCCAGCGCTCCTTCGCGCAGACGTTGCGTCTTCGACTTGCCGGTTACCGTCACCGTCTCCAGCGTCACCGAGTCCTGCATCTGGCTTTGGGGGCGCTGAGCCGACACCTGTCCGCCCATCAGCAGACAACAGCCTACGACCATGAACCATAAAACAATCGTTCTCTTCATCATCTTTTTCCGCGTCCGATTTACTTGAATTTCACCTTGAGTCCTACCACCAGCATGCGGCCCGGCGAATAGAGTGCATATTTGCGGGTTGACGAATCGATACGGCGGTCCACCTTGTCGAAGATGTTATCGATGCCGATGCTGGGCTCCAACCAGGCCCACTTCACCACGTCCAGCGAATGCGTCGTATTCAGGTTCCATACCCCGAATCCCGGTGCATCCTCGTAACTGCCCGTATAATAGGTTTTTGACTGTAGTCTGCCGTTCAGGTTGACGGTCAGTCCGTAGCGTCTCCATGCGTGGTGATAGTTGGCGGCAACGGTTGCGGCGTGGCGGATGCTACGTTCCAGCACAGTCCATTCGTCACCACTCTTGCTCCTGGCGTAGGTATACACGTAGTTGGCCGACAGGTTAAAGCCCTTGAAGATGTTGGCCGATGCGTTCACCTGCATGCCTTTCACGTCACCCAGGTCGCTGTTCTGATATAGGGCGTAGCTCACCATCTTGTCGGCCTGGTCCTGCGTCATCTCGGGGAACTCGGCCATCAGCATCTTTCGGGTGGCGTCGTCCACGTCCACGTTCTGCCTCACCACCATGTCGTTGATGCGGTTCAGGTATCCCGTCACGCTGACGGCAATCACGTCGTCACGGTATTCGGCATTCAGCGCGAAGTAGTTGCTCTTCTCGGGCTTCAGGTTCTGATTGCCGAAACTGATCTGCGCCTTGCCGCGATTCACCGAGAAGTAGTGATAGTACAACTCGTCGAGGCCCGGTGCACGGAATCCTGCCGAGTACGTGGCGCGCAACCGGAAATTGCCCGGGGCATACATCAGCGTGGCTTTTGGCGTCAGGTGCTGGTCGAAGGTCTCGTGGTGCGTCAGTCGCAACCCCAGCGTCGCCGTGAAGTCCTTCAGGAACTTCATCTCGTGCTGGGCATAGGCCGCCAGCGTATATACGTGCTGGTCGATGTTACCACTGGTGGCCGTGAGGTAGTCCTTGCGCCAGTCGGCTCCGAAGATGGTCGTCGAGTTCGAGGTAAGTCCCAGAATGGCCTTCACCTTGCCTTCCATCATGCGCTGTTTCTTCGACTGCACATAGTCGCCAACCTGATAGTCCTTCGTTTCTACGTCGTACTCCTTGCCATAGCGGAAACGGTCCACCACGAAGTCCGCCTGCAGCGAGTTCTTGGCGGTAAACTTATAGATTCCGCCGACATTCCATCGCAGCCCTTTGTAGCGCATCTCGTAGTCCGTGCCACCTGTCACGTCGTCGCGGCTGTCGGGACGGTCGGTCATCTTATACGAATAGTCCAGCCCGGCATTCAGCGCCAGGTCCTCGTTGGGCGCGTAGGTGAATTTCTGTCCGATGATGTTCGAACGGTAGCCGGTAAACAGCGGGGCTATCGACGGCTGCGTCTCGGTGTCCGAGCCCTTCTTGTATTCCAGGTCGTTGTTGCGGTAACTGTCGGCGCGGTCGTGCATAAACGAAGTGTACGATCCGAATCCGTTCTTGTAGATGTCCAGTCCCACGGCTTCCGTCAGTACGCCATGTCCCGATATGCGTGTGTCCGACGTGACGCTGATGACGTCCTGTGTCGGTTGGTCGGTAATGATGTTGATGACACCCGCTATGGCATCCGATCCATACAGCGACGATGCTGCCCCGTCCAGCACCTCGATGCGCTTCACGCGGCTCATGTTGATGCGGTTCAGGTCGACGTTGTTCGATATGTCGCCCGTCAGCTTCTGGCCGTTTATCAGTATCAGGATATATTTGTTGCCCAGACCGTTCAACCGTAAAAAAGTTCCCATGCTGCTCGGTGCCATCGACGCCTGAGGCATCATGCGTATCAGTGCTCCGTCGAAGGTCGTGATGCCCTGTTCGCGAATCTCCTGGCTCGACAGCACCCTGACTGGTGTCGCCGTACTTTTCAGTCGCTGGTGATGCCCGGAACCCGTCACCACCACGGGGTTCAGATTATACGTTCGCTGCACTACAGATGAATCCTGGCGCTCCATCTTGTGTATTTGTGAATAGGCAGTACTCCCAACAAGGAGCACGGCTATCAGACTAAATAGCGTTTTTCTCATTATTCATCATCTTTTTCATCTGCGCGGCCCTATTCCCGGGGCTTTCGCTTCTGCTCGTCCGATAGGCAGGTATCCTGGCTCTCTCCGAAAAGTCCGCCTTCCCAACAACGTTCAATGTTCAATGTCTTTTGTCAGTGGCTTCCTTTGGACTTTCCATAACGAAGATCACAGTAGCGGGTACTGCTCAGGTCTCACACCTGATTCCCTTTTCATGCACCGGTGAAACACCAGCACATCACCATATCGCGGACAAAGGTACGAATAAGTGAGCAAAAAGCCAAATTTTATTTGAACTTTTTCGAGCGAAAGTATCTTCGACAAAGTCAGAGGTAGTGAAAATCGAGTAAAATGCAAAATAAAATTGGATTTATTTTAAAAAGAACCATGGATTGAACGCTCGCAACGCCACACTCTGACCAGCGGTCAGAGAATGAAACGGATTGTTGGGTGTCGGGCTGAAACCCTCAAAATTATAAAAAATATCCAGAAAATTTATCAAAAAAAGAATCCGGGCAGTAGCTCGGATTCTTTGTGTATAGAGTGTGTGTTGGTTTATCGGTCCAGCTTGGCTTTGTAGGTGTTAACCTGGCCGTTGCTGGTTGTCTCGCGGATGATGTAGACGGCATCGGGCAGGAGCTGATGCTTGTCGAACTGCGAGGCGGGACCCTGATAGACCGTCAGACCGGCGATGTTGTAGACCGCCAGCTGGCTGTCGGCAGCAAACAGCAGTGCCGCTATGTCGGTGGTGGCGGCGCTGACGACCAGCGGACGGCGCAGGGTGCCCGTGAGGTGGTCGCGCCTGAAGTGGAGCAGCGTAGCATACTGTCCGTCGTCGGCACCGCGAACGTTGGCCCTGACTACCAGCGGCTCACCCTCGGTCTGGCCACTGACGACGAGCAGCAGCAGGCTGTCGCGGAACAGACGGGTGGTGCGGCCACGCAGTTCGCCCGTGGCATCGTACACCTCGACGGAGGTGACGTCGGCGGGCTCGCCATACTCGTCGTGGACGGTGCACACCAGCGCCATGTTGTGGGCGTAGCGGTAGTTGGCGGCAATGCCCTTGAGGTTGCCGGGGCGGCGGACTCCCTGTCGGGCGGGAACGGCGGACGGGAAGCAGAACATCTTCTCGTGGTCGGCGCCGGAGGTGTAGACGTAACCCTGGCCGGGCTCGAGGAACTGCAGGTCGCCCACCCACGACGTGTTCTCGTAGATGCTGAAGCCCGTCTGGCCCTTCACCTGATCACCCTCGACGGGCGACAGGGCGGCAAAGGCGTCGCCAATGGGCATGGCGTTGCCGGAAGGTAAGCCAATCCAGTTGTTGCCGGGCTTGATGGTGAAGGGGTAGTCGGCAGGATTCACTGCGTCGCCGACGACGGGCAGCTCGGCCTGGGCGTTCATGCCGACCTTCATCATCTCGGCAGTGCCTACCGGATGGTCGGCACTCCATGCGGTGCCATCGTAGCTGACGGTCTGGCCGTCGGCAAAGTCGATGGCGCTGATCTGGCCGGTGACAGGCCGGAAGAGGGCAGACACCCGGTTCTTGTCGGGCGACAGGTAGAGCGACACCCAGTTGGTGCCCTGGTAGAGCGGCAGGGTCTGCAGCACCTTGTCGGTGTTCTCGACGATGACGGGGTAGTCGAAGCTGCCTGCCGAACCGTCGATGGCGAACAGGACGGGCTCAGAGACATTCGTCAGGGGGTAGGTGAGACCCGTCGATGCGTCGTAGATGCGGAAGCGGACGGTGTCGCCCACGATGCTCTTGTTGCCGTAGACCATGAGTCGGACGTAGTAGGCATCGCGGCTCTCGTTATACGATGGCTGAGCGGCGCCCAGACATTCGCCGAGTCCACCGTCGGCGGGGTCGGTGAATGCGCCGAGCATGTCGTCGGGATCGGTGGAGACGATGCCGTCGAGCTTGATCTGTGCAACGACAGTCATATAATCGTCATAGCCCTCGGGCTTGGACCAGTCGGGACGCTGACCCTCGGCGCTGACACTGATGTCGAGCGGTGTATCGATACCGATAGCGGCGCGGACACTGACGGTGGCAAAGTACTTGCCGATGGCGATGCCGCTGGGCACGGTGAACGCGATGTCCTGCGTCTGGTTGGCCAGGATGGTGCCCGACGTCATGTTGGCGGTGAGCCATGACGGCAGTTCGACGAACGACCAGTCTTGCGTCGTGGCACTCGTGTTGGTCAGTGTGGCGGTGAACGTACCGCCGTTGCCGGCCGACACCTTGGTGGATACCTCGGTGGTGTTCCACGTCAGCGGATTCTGACGGACGACGAAGCTCCACGTGACGGGACTGCCCACGTTGGTGTGCATGTCGTAGAAGTCGTGCAGCGTGGTGTTGACGGTGCACCCTTCGAGGGCCTGCGGGCTGTGGTCGAGGGTGATGGAGACGGTGCGCTCGTCGGCTACGAAGTCGAAGTCGAGGAGCATCTTATGCGGTGCCGACTTCAGACCGGGGGCGCTGCCCGCAGCTTGAGGAGCCACGGCGCCACCGTCGGTGACGAGGGCGGTAGAGGCCTTATGCTCGTAGCCGAAATTCTGGAGCGAGAAGCCGTAGACGCGCTGGTCGTATTCATCGTAGGTCGACTTTTCGAAGGGGTAGTAGCCCACCAGTCCGCGTTCGTCGGTAGCGTCGATGCGGGTGTACATGCGGTCGACGATGGTGGCCTGGGTGTTGGTGCCGTGCCACAGGCGTACCTCGTCCATGGCTCCCGTCATGCCGCGACCGAGCCAGAGGCGTGCTCCCTCGAGGGCGGGCACAGCGCTGGTAGGCAGGGTGAGCACGGACGTGCCGTCGACGATGAGGTTGGCCTCGCTGGCTGTGCCGCGCAGCACGTTCAGGGCTACGTGGTGCCACTCGTTCGGGGTGAACGGTGCCGTGGTCGTGGTGACGGTCGTGCTGTCGGTGACGAGCTTCAGGTTGCCGTCGCCGGTGACGACGAGGTCGAGCTTGCCGCCATTGTCGAGGCTGAACAGCGAGGCGCTCTCCGCGGGGCTGCCGCTGTCGAGTGCCCATGCCTCGATGAGGAAGCTGACGGACTCCTTGGCCGACAGTTCGCCCAAGGGGATGGCTACGCTGGCCGTACCGCCGAGGGCGAGCGCGATATTTTCGTTTTCGAGATACCATGCCGTGGGCGATGCGATAAGCATGTGGCGGCTGCGGGCGAGGTCCTCGGACTTGGTGCCGTGGCCTTCGTCGAGGTGCCAATAGCCGACGAGCGACGGCTTGCTGTGGCTCTTGCCCTCGTACATCTGCATCTTGATGGAGGTCCAGTCGAGGCTGGTGCTGTAGAACGACAGTTCGTGCATGGCACCCTGGAGGTTCTCGCCCAGATAGATGCGGCCCTGCGACGTGGCATGCTGGCCGACGGATACGCCGCCGATGAGCACGTCCTCGTTGTTGGCACTGGTGTAGTGGGCCGACAGGGTACCGGCATTGACGTCGTAGCTGACGCCGAGGTAAACCCATTCGTCACGTGGAATGGTGGTCGTCGAGGTGTAGGGCTGTGCCATGCCGTTCTCGTCGGTGATGTAGGCCGTCAGGTGGCCGTCGGCATCGAGGTTCAGGCGCAGGGCATTGGCACCCTCGCCGTGGCGCAGGATGGTGCCTGGCGTGCCGGAGGCCTTGAGCCAGGTGCAGACGGTGAACGACGTGTTGCCCAGCATCAGGTCGGCCTGCGTGGTGGCTGCCGGTGTGGTGGCACCGTCGAGGCGCAGCGCCACTTCGTGGGCCACGGAGTCGGTGTTGAGCACGGCCTGCAGACTGAAGTTGTCGGGCTTGTTCAGACTCTGCGAGTAGATGTCCTCGTTGAAGGTCACCGTGATGTTGTCGCCGGGACTGAGAATGCCGTCGGCAGGCTCGGGCAGATAGAGCGGACGGGGCAGCGTGACGTCCTTGACGACGGTGATGGTCGGACTCTCGCCCAGCACGCTCTCGCCGGCTACCGTACAGTCGGTGACGGCACGGAACTCGTAGGTGGCATCGGGGTAGGCGATGTTGCTATGCATGTCGATCAGCGTGTCGATGCGCTCGCTGACCAGTGCACTCTCGTTGTCGCCGGCTGGCACGCCCGTCACCCAGCTGTGCAGTGTAGCCCAATCAGGACTGCCCTGCTTGCGCTGCTGCAGTTTCACGGCGTTGAGGATGGTGCTCGTGGGTTTGTAGCCCGTAGCCGTCAGCACGAGGGTGCTGTCGGTGGCGGTATTGACGAGTGTGCGCGACGAGGCCAGCTCGATCTTCTCGGCCTGTGGCTGGAAGTGTGCCGCCACGATGATGTCGTCGCTGATGCTGCTCTGACATTCGGAGTAGAAGCAGAGGTGGAGACTGTCGAGATGAATCACCTCTTTGTTTTTGGGCTTCACATACATCGTGATCATGGCACTGTCGCCGGGAGCCAGTGACACGTAATAGCGGTTCGTGTTGTCGTCGTCGTTGAAATGCACCTTGGCCTGGCTGCCCCACTTGTCGTTGACCACCTGCAGGATGAAGTCGCTGAAGGTAGTATCATACATCTGGGCTATCGAGGGATTGGTGAGCTTCAGGTTGAAGAAGGCGCCTTCGTCAGGATCGGCTGCAGTGACGATGCGCTGGTCGCAGTCGATGTGAGGCACCTCGATTTGCGTGGTGGCCTTGGACAGCTCGTGGTCGCCGGGCTCGTAGTACTTCGTGAGCTGCAGACCCTCGTAGGGACAGCTGGTCTGTCCGCTGACCTGTCGGAAGATGTAGCCGAAGCCGTCGTCGGCATCGTACACGGCCATCTCGTGGGTATTGTTGGCAACGTTGTCGGCAATGTTCACCGTGTAAGTAGAGTGCATGGTCTGGCCGAAGATGAGCGAGGGGTTGAATGATTGCTCATACTCGATACCGTAACTGCCTGAAGCTGTATTTGTAGCTGTGTTTTTTATTTTTGCTCCGACTTTGTACTTTTGATAGACGCTGGCTGCTGTCTCAAAGCTGATGCCCTCGGAACCTGTCGTCGTTTCAATATGGTCATAGGAAAGCGTCGTACCGGAGAAACTGATGGTTGTTTTGGGCTCGCGGTTGATGGCTTTCACCTTCGACTCTTCGTTCGTTGCGAGGAAGCCTTCCCAAATCTGGATATTGCTGTTGATGGTCCTGATGGCATCCCACGACTCCTCTTCGTCGGCGTACTTGCCGCTGACGGGCAGGAAGGCGGTGTAGCTGGGACCATAATAGTAGAGACTGTCGGGACCCCAGTTCAGTTTGTAGTAGCTGACAGCATCGTCGCCCCAAACGGGGTCGTCGAGGCTGGTGCCGAAACGCGGGTCGTCGGGCGTCAGGCTGGTCATGTAGACGATGGAGTCGGTGTCGTTGTGGAATTCCGACCTGGCTGTTTCCAGATATTCCTGGCTGACCTGTCGCAGGCGTACCTCACGCAACCGCTTGAAGTTGGGGATGAGCTGGGTGATGATGTAGTCCTGGCTGTAGGCAAACTTCGTATCCATGCCTTGCGTCACGGCTACGGTGGGCTGTGTACCTATGCGGTAGTCGCCAGCCTGATCGTCGACGAGCATCACCTGCAGACCGTCGCCATAGATGAAGGATGTGGACATGCCCACGAAGACATCGCCATTGGGACCATCGAAGTGGGGTTCCGACGAAGTGGAGACGGACTGTGTGTTCTCAAAGCTCCACGTGCTGCCTCCGTTGACGTCGAGGCTGTTCTTCCATGAAAACCCTTCGGATACGCCGGCAGCTAAAGATGAACCTGTGAAGATATATGTTCCCACACCAGAGGCCATGGTTACATCCAACCCTCCTTCATTCTCCATAGTGTTTGCCCAGTTGAGTGCAAGTTTGAGTTTCACGTCGAAGCCGTAGGACAGTTCGGAGCCTTTCTCCCACGTCACGCTGGAATTGCTGCCGAAGGGGTCGCGAATGATGTTGATGAGAGCGTCGGGACCTGCGGTGACGCTGGTGTTGCCAGTGACCTTGGTACCCAGCACCAGACACTGCAGCGGCTCGTCCTTCCCGCGGTAGGTCCAGTTCCAGGGATAGACGTTTTCGCCGATGGTCAGTGCGAAGCTCAGCGGCTGGGTGTACGGTGCCACCTCGTTGACCTTCAGCGGCTGGAACGTGTAGACGTAGCGGCCCAGCGAGTCGAGCGGTGCCAAAGCCACGGTGTCGGCATCCTGCGTCATGGGATTCGAGATGGTGAGCAGGCCTTCCGTCGACGGTATGCGTGTCTCGATGGGGTGCTCGGCGTCGGCATCGTAGTTGAAGTACTGCTCGTAGGCCGAGACGTCGAGGCGATAGGACATGCCCTGTGTGAAGATGGGCACGCCGTAGTTGTAGGTCACCACGCCGCCCGTCTCGGTGTAGGTATCCTTCGTGGCACCCAGTTCTCCTGCCGGCACGTTCTTCTCGCCGAAGACACCCTCGTTGCTGCCGTTCTGGACGACGCTGATGGCGGGTGCGGCGAAGTAGGTCTGCACGAAGGCTGTGTTATAGTCGAACGTGGCCAGGGTGTCGACCTTTCCGGCGCTGGACATCTGAGTCTCAGCGGCACGCTGCCAACGCGTCACGTCCGAGCAGTCGAGCAGCACCTTCTCCTTCAGGGCCGTCGTGGCCTCGGTGTTGTTGTCGACAATGGTCTCGATATAATACGGTACGGGAGGCAGCTTGACGGCAAACTCACCCGTACGGGGGTCGGTCTTGATGTAGATGGTCTTCACGTCGCCCTGGCCGTCCTGCTTGTTGCCAATATAGGCTATGCTCTGCACGCGGTCGGGGTTGGCCTGCTCGTAATACAGCGTATCGGCGGCAGCGATGAATTCACCCGAGATGGAGTCGAGACGGACATTCATGTTGCGGGCATCCTCCATGCTGCTGCTGGTGAGCAGACGCAGGGTGGCGCTACCCACCGTGGCCGTGCTGAGACCCAGTCCCAGCGGCTTCTCCTTTTCGATGGCACCTCCGACGACACGGCCTGTGACGATGGCTTTCGTGGTGTCGAAGAAGGTCAGGTGGCTGACGTCCTTGTTGAAGTTGAACGTGCCCGTGGCGGGATAGTGTCCGCCGTTGAGGAACGTGTGGCCGTCCTTCACGACGCTGATGACGTGGTTGCCAATGGGAATCTCGAAGCGGTATTCACCCTTGTCGTCGCTGGTGACGATGTCGTTGTTGACGGTTCTCACCTCCGTGCCGTCGATGAGGAAGCGGCAGCCCTTGACGGGATAGGTGGTGTTCTCGTAATAGACGAAGCCGCGCACCGTGTACTTGCTGTTGTCGGTGAAGTTGATGTCGTCGAACGTCGTCTGATCAGCCGATACGGTGATATGACGGCTGACGGGGTCGAACTGGTGGGCATTCTTCGAGGGAATGATGTCGTAGCCCGTGCCGATGTCGTTGCCACTGTTGGCATACGGAATGCTCTGAATGGTGTAGTGGCCGTCGGTGTCGGTCAGAGAGAATAGCGCGAGCTGTTCTGTCGTGGGACGGATGTCGCTGTTGCGCTGGGCAGCCATCACCTTGGCGTGGTTTTCGTTGGCCGTGGAACCCGTCGACGAGTAGTCGTAGGCGCGGCGCAGGGTGCTGATGGGCTCGTCGAACGACCAGTAGGCCACCAGGTCGCTTTCCGTGCCGCCCATGTAGTGGTTGTAGTTCTTCTCGATGTCCGACGTGCTGAGCTGGCGGGTGAAGAGGCGCACATCGTCGATGTAGCCCCGCATGCTGCGCAGCGTGTCGCAGGTGGTGCCGATGGTCAGCACTCCTGCCTGATCAGCGGTCCACGTGAGTGCCACATTATCGAACAGCTGTTCGGAAGCGATGTGTCCCAGCGAGTCGGGGGCCATCAGGTGAATCCAGCCCTTGCCGCTACCGTCGTAGGTGAATGCCAGGCTGGTGAACTGGCTAGGCTTCAGGTGCAGCTGCGAGGTGACCGTCGTGCTGCCGGCAGTGGCTGTCAGTGCATAGCCGTCCGCGCTGCCGTCGCCACTGAGTGCGAGACTCACGGTGCCGTTGATGTCGAACAGACAGCGGCCGTCCTGCCCGTTGTCGGGATTAACGTACATCTGCACGCTGAAGGGACGGTTGCGGAAGTAGTTGTGCATCTGCTTCTCGCTGATGGCCCAGCGCAGACCGCTCTGATCGCCGCTGAGACTGAGCGAGTTGAACAGTTCGTTGCCCACGGCACCCGTTGCCAGCAGGTCGATGCGGGCTCCCTCGACGGCATATTTACCGCCCTCGTAGCTCACGCGGCCGTTGATGATGCCGGTGTTGCGGATGAATCCGTCGCAGCCCATATAGGTGACGTCGCTCGAGCCGTTGACGCTCGACATGACGGCGTAGGCATAGTAGTTGCCTGGCGTGGCGGTGTGGTCGTCGTACGATACGTTCTTTTCACTCGATTCAATGGTGGTCAGGTAGTCCCACTGCAAGTGTGCATTGTCCGACTGTTCCTTCGAGTTGATGTTCTGCTCGCCTTCCGCGATGACGTGGCGGTAGAGCTTGTAGACCATCTTGTCGCCACTGCGCACGTCAGCTTCCCATTCGATGTGGATGTAGTCGGAATGGGTGCCGCACGACGCCCACATGCCGTGGGGGTGCGACCTGTCGGGATGGCCGTCGGGCATACAGGTCGCCGTGATGGTGGTTTCCTGTGCGTCCAGGGCCACCATGTAGGCATAGCTCGACGTCGAGTTGACGTCCTTGTCGGTATACGTGTACGTCGTGGGCTGTGTACTCGTGACGGCGATGATCTTTATCGGTTCCAGACCGTCGAAGTCAGCGGGGGTGGGAACGCCCATGTCGGGGGTGATCTCTTTGCGGTAGAGCTTGAACTCGTAGCCTGCCGTTTTGTTGAGGTTGCAGTCCAGCTTCCACGACAGCTTGTAACCGTCGGCGATGGCCGAGCCCTGGAAGTCGGTGATGGATACCGTATGCTTCATGGTGCTCATCACGGTATCGGTGACGCATGGCGTGGGTATCGTGTCGGTCCACGTCTTGGGAATGTAGTTGACGGTGTACGTGTACTTCTTGTCGAATTCAGCCTTGCCGTCGATATACGAGTAATCGGAACTGGTGCTTCCGTCTACCGAACCAATATATTCGCCGTCGCGGTAGATGTCGTAATTGCCGTCATAGTTTTTATGGGTCAAATCGATCGTACTGATGTCGTTGGCCTTCCACTTCAGCGCAATCTCGCTGTTCCAGGGGTTAGGCGTCGCCGTCAGGTCCGAGGGGTAGACGACGTCGTCGGGGTCCATGATTCCACTCTTCACGAAACGCACCGGGTAGCCGTAGATAAGACCGTCGCATTCGATGTAGATGTACTTCACCGTCTTGCCTTGCGGGATGGTGAGGCTCTCTTGTTGCGAACAGCCACGCCACTGGGTCAGCGTGTCACCCTGTGCATCGAGCAGTGCCAGATGGGTGAAGTGCTGGTTGTCCTTACGCTGGAAGAGGAAGCTGCCGCCCGTAAAGGTACCATCGCTTCCGGGGTTGGCACTGGGAACAACAGTAAAAGCGTCTCCCCAGATGTAGCCAGTGCCGTCGGCGTATAACTGGCGGTTGTTGATGGCGTCGTTCCAGGAATTACCCAACGACGTCTTGACATACTCATACTTCGCTTGTCTGGAGTTGGCATTGTGGCGCAGCGTATCGCTCCAGTCCACTGCCGTGTGGTAGTAGTAGGCCATCGCCACGGAATCGATGGCGATGAAATCGCTGTTCCTGTCGTACGCCTTCTTGCTGGTAATCTTGCCCTCTTTGACGTAGTCACTCCAAGTGCCGTCGAGGTACGTCTGGTAAAGGCCCCAGTCGTCCCTCTTGTTCTTCGACATTTCGGGCGATTTCAGCGTCAGCTCGGCGGGATTGGTCCACGTCAGCATGCCTTTGTTCTGGGCTATATTGCCATTGGTGTCTATCATATTGGCGTCGAAGGGACCCTTAGTCTTCACCGTCTCCAGCGTAGTTTTGCCGTTGAAGTCCTTGGCATAAGTTACGACGGCACCGTCCTTATCCTGGTCGATGACGAGTTCGCCGTATACGGAAATATCGTGCGTGTCGCCCACCTCGTTCTCGGGGAACAGGATGTCCACCACTAAGTAGTGGTCTTCCGGATTGTCGAGCATGGGAATCGTGGGATTCTCGGAACCGAATTCCGAGAATTTCGACTTGTCGACGTCGAACCACGTCTTGTAGCGCACCCAGTAATGTACCTTACCTCGGTCTTCGCAGGTCAGCTGGGACCAATGAACCTTGGGAGGCTCACTGTCGCCGAACAGGTCCTTCAGCACGACAGTGTGTTTGTCGATTTCCAGTGTCGGGGCTTCCTTCCAGTAGCTGTTCCTGCCGTTGTCGTTCAGGAACCAGATGAAGAGGGTGAAATACGGTTGGCCGGGTGTAATCACCGAGAAGGTGCGCGTGCCGCTACCGCCATTGGGGGTGACTGTCATGTCGATGGTGGGGATGTAGATTCGTGCCACATCCTCATCGGCTTTTACGTTCTGGGCGGGGGCTATCAGCAGCACCGCCAACAGGAAAAATGCCTGTAATTCAGTTCTAAATCGTTTCATCTCTATTTCGTTTTTGTTCTTTTTTCTTAATGAATAGATGTCCTCGGTGGCGTTGGTGCCGGCTTCGATCACCGAGCCGTAGTTCACCAGTCCGTAGTAGATGTAACAGAACACGGCGATGCCCAGGGCCATCAGGACGATGAACGGCCACTGATGTGTGGGGAATGCTGCCGTTACCACGATGCTGCCCAGACCGAAGAAGACGATGAGGTGGCAGCTGACGCGGATCGACCGCTGGAAACCTATCACCATCCTCCGGCTCTCGTCCGTCCACCAGCGCGCATTGTCGTCGTTTTGCGGCAACTGCTTCGTCATTCTGCGCACGCGCATGAGGGTACCATAGAATATGTACGATATCCACAGCGCGTGGGCGAAGAAAATGAGGAATGAGAAATGAGGAGTGAGGAATGATGTCGTTGCCGATGTCCAGTAGGCGATAAGGCCCAGGACGAGGATGCTGACGTCGCGGACGACGATACTTTTGGTGAGATAGTTGGGATTGAGCAGCGAGATGTGGCTCCAGCCAAACAGCACCGCCGCCATGTGGAAATAGCTCACCGACAGTGCCGAAGCTCCTACGGGCCATGTGGCGCGCCACCCCAGCTGGCTATGGGCCACGAAGCCTGCAGCGAAGATCAGGTAGCAGAGTGCCGTTAGCAGTCGTGAGCGATGGTACACCGTGTATTCACGGTAGTTGGCGTTGCCTTCCAACAGTGCAGCACTCATCACGATGTTCGCAATGGCGGCTGTCAGCAGAACGATGTAATATAGGTCTTGGACAATCATGGGCTTCGATTTTTAAATGGTAGGGTCTATGGCCGACCCTTCAGTTTTTTATTTTTCTGGTGCAAAGGTACAAAATAAAAATAATATAAGGTGTTCAAAAATTAAGAATGGTGTTCAAAAATTAAGAATCAGGTGTTCAAATTGTGAGAATTTGAACACCCCCAATATCATTGTCATTTCCCGATGAAATGGGCGTTTTTTGAAATCAATTGTAAAAATACACGTTTCGTATTTAAAAAAGTCATTTTTTTCTTTGTTTTTTTGCCCGATAATTCGTAATTTTGCCGCGTGATTCCTATCGAGCACATCCAGTTCGCTGCCATCACGCTGACGGGTTTCTTGACCCTGATGCTGGTGTTCATGCTGCCCCTGCGTGGTGAGGGCGGACAGGTCTACAATCGTTCCCGCTGGCTCATGGTGGCTGGTACGGCGCTGTTGCCCGTGCAGTTCCTGTTGCAATACACGCTACATTTCCGCCAGATGGGCGTCGAGCCCGCCGTATTGGTCAATCTGCTCTTCTTCATTCCCTGCGCGTGGCTCCTCGGCATGGCCATTCTCAACCTACTGCGTCAGAATTCCCTGCGCCGTCAGGACTGGCTCGTCGGTTTAGGCTGCTATGTCGTTGTCGTCATCCTGCTCCTTGGTGCCAATCCCACCGCAGGCCACGGCGTCCTTGCCGTCACCCGGCGGCTTTATTTTGCCGAGGTCCTCAGTGCCATCGTCTATGCCGCCATGCAGTTCCACTATACGGCCTGTCTGTGGCAGGAGTTCCGCCGGGTACGCCTGGCGTTAGAGAACTATTTCGACCGCGAGCGCCGCGGCGTCATCCGTTGGATGCGCAACAGCACCATGCTGCTCTCCCTCTCGGCGGTCTTCGCCCCGGCCGTCATCTTCTGGTCCGGACCCTTGCTGGTCGTCTATACCCTCATCATCTTCTTCTGCATCAGCTATACCGTCGTCAGCTTCTATGGCTACGGACTCGACCGTCACCGCCTGTACGATCTGCAGCAGGTGGAACGCTCGTTGCAGGAGGACGAACAGCAGGCTGCTGCCGACAGCGAGGCTGGCGGCGAACTCTCCGAGCACGACATGAAGCGCATCGCCGCCGCCGTCGACCGTTGGCTCGCTCGTGGAGGACATCTGCATGCCGGTATCACCATCCAGACGGCCACCGACGAGATGCACCTGCCGCGCTACCTGTTCTCCGCCTGGCTTAAGACCACCCGCCAGGGCCTGTTCAACCCCTGGCTCACCTACCATCGCATCGAGGAGGCCAAGCAACAGCTTACCCTCCATCCCGAATGGAACAATGACACCATCGCCGAACACTGCGGTTTCAACACCCGCACCTATTTCCAAACCACCTTCAAGCGCCTCACCGGCGTCACTCCCCAGGAATTCCTCGCCCAGCAGTAAAAAACGCCCATTTCATCGAAAAATCGGGGTTGTGCTGACAGAACGAAGTGACAAAGTGACAAGTGACAAAAGTTATTTTCAAAATGGCGACAAAACGACAAAACGACAAAATGTTTTTTTTGTTGGCGACAGGCGACAAAGCGACATTTCGTGTGTTGAAACTGAAAAAGCTTGTGGGGAAGTGGACAAAGGAGACATAAATTATTATGTAATAATAATTTATATATATTATATATATATTATAATATATATATAATATATATAAATTTATCGTGAGTGTTTTGTGCAAAATGAAAAGAGCAATTGTCGCCTGTCGCCTGTCGCGTTGTCACTTGTCACTTTGTCACTTGTCACTTCATTTTGTCGTTTTGTCGTTTTGTCGTTTTGTCGTTTTTTCATTTTCGTTTTGTCGACTTGTCGACTTGTCGACTCGTCGACTACCTATTTATTATAGTATCACGAATAAGTGGCTCTCGTTCCCTGTCAGAAGGCTTCCGTGACACAAGAAAAGGCTCTTGCTGATGATTGTGAGCCGCCCGCCGCGGAGGCTGAAAAATAAATGAAAATAGATGTGTTTTCTTTTGGTGTTTTCGTAATTTTTTCGTATCTTTGCAGAGTGAAAATACAATTAGCGAAAATAGTGATTAAAATGAAGAAATTTGTTTGTTTTGCACTGACGTTGATGTGCGCTATGGGGCTTTGGGCCCAGGTGGTTGCGGGTGGCAGCAAGATGTCGCCTTGGTTGCTTGAACAGTACCGGCAACAGCAGACAGCCGTGAGACAGCATGGCGGACCGCTGCGCGTACAGGACCGTCCGGTGATGAAATATATGCTTGCGCTGGTGAGCAGTACCGATGGTTCAGCCACTGTGAAACAGAAGGGTGGTGTGGTATGGCAGGACTTCGGCCATGGCATCTGTGCCGCCTTCCTGCCCATGGACAGCCTCGGCGTGCTCGACCAGAGCGATGCCATCCTGCGCATGGAGGCCAGTCAGTTGTCTGCCATACAGAACGACACGTCGGCGGTGATTCTTGGTGTCGACAAGCTGGCGTCGGCAGCCACCCCGCTGCCACAGGCCTTTACCGGCAAGGGCGTCTGTGCTGCTGTCATGGACATTGGCTTCGACTTCACCCATCCCGCTTTCCGCAATGCTGACGGTACGTCGCGCATCCAGTGGTTCTGGGATCCGATGGCCCCTGATGCCAACGACGATGTGGTAGGCGTGTTCTATACCTCACCCGAGCAGATGCTGCTGGCACGCCACTGCATCAATGCCGATACCGATAATCACGGCTGTCACGTCATGGGTTCGATGGCCGGTAACGGACTGGACGGCCATTTCGTGGGTATGGCTCCCGAGGCCGACATTCGCGGCGCCTATATCCCCCTCGGCCACATTAATGAAGAATTCTTGGACCATTTCGCTGACTATGTGGCGCGTCATATCGGCATCGACTTGCCCTTCGACGACACCTTATTTGACGTGGAATTGAGCAATGTCGTCGAACTGGTGGAGCTCTATAAGATTTTCGAAGCTGCCGATGCCGCTGGCCAGCCCTGTGTGGTCAACTGGAGCTTTGGCGCCGCGGCGAACTTCATTGACGACCTTTCACTCTATGAACAGGTGTTCAACCAGCTCGTCGGCCCTGGACACATCGTCGCCGTTGCGGCAGGAAATGATGGTGGTATGATGACCTATCTGAAGAAGTCCGCCACCGAGCCCCTCGATCATGCCATCTATTACAAGTCGGCGCAAAAGCCCTTCTATGCTTTCGATATCCGCGGCGAGGACAACACCCCTGACTTCATCCTCACGATGACCTTCGACGGTCTGGAGAAAGCCATCGTCTTCGATACCCGCGCGGCAAAGGATGCCGGGTCGAAGGGCGAAGAATATAAGGACAGCATCCTGTTGCCCAAGCCCGACAAATGGGATGAAGCTACCATGGGTGAATATGTGCAGGCGGACAACAAGCTCATGGTGTACTTCATGCCCGACAAACAGGCCGGCGGCCACATCGGTTACCTCGCGTTGCTCATGCTGCCTGAAAGCTATGCCAAAGCCCCTGACATGCTGGGACGGTTGCAGATTGATACTCCCGTAGGACTGGAATTGAGCAACGACTACCGGTTCCCCGGCAAGACAGTGTTCAGCGACAAGAACCACGTCAATTCACGTGGCTGTAACGTCGGCACCATTGGCGCCCCCGCCTTCCTGGATCGTGCCATCACCGTCGGTGCCATGCACCACCGCACGAATTTTACCAACGTCAATGGTGAGCCCGCCACCTATATTGCGCTGGGAAGCGAAGAAGGTCATCTCAGCAGTTTCAGTTCTTGCGGACCAACTGTCGACGGGCGTATCAAACCCGATGTGGTGGCGCCCGGTCATAACATCCTCTCTGCGCTGAACAGCTTCTACAAGAAGAATGGCGATGACGAAGCCACCAAAAAGGAGGTCACCCCGCGTGCGGCATACCGTGCCCGTCACTACGGCCGCGACTATGCTATGTGGGCCATGAGCGGTACGTCGATGGCCACGCCGATTACCGCTGGTGTCATCGCCCTGTGGCTGCAGGCCAAGCCCGATCTCACCCCAGAGGACATCCTCGGCGTCATTGAGCGTACCAGCCACCAGCCCGAGCCTGACTTCTCGGGAACCGGCAAGAACATCTTCTATGGCTGGGGCGAGATTGATGCCTATGCTGGACTGCTCGACATCCTCGGCTTGTCCACCAGCATTCCCGGCCTGTCGCAGCACCAGCCGCAGGGCGTCACCTTCCGCATGACGGACGGACAGCTCTTCGTCGATGGTGTCGCCGACGGTACTCCCGTGCGCATCTATACCACCGACGGACGCCTCGTCGTCTCTACGCGCCTTGCCGGTGACGGCGTTACCCTGCCAGCAGGCAGTCCCGCCGGTGTCTATGCCGTCCAAATAGGCACCCTGGGCTCCACCCTGATCCGCAAATAGGTGTTGGAATGTCTAGATTATTTAAGAAAGGAGTAAAAAATCGGGCTGATGTTTTGTCGGTCTGATTTTTTTTCGTATCTTTGCTGCCGATATGGTGATGTGCTGGTGTTTCACCGGTGCATGAAAAGGGAATCAGGTGTGAGACCTGAGCAGTACCCGCTACTGTGATCTCCATTATGGAAAGTCCAAACGGAAGCCACTGACGACTGAATTAAGAATTAAGAGTTAAGAATTAAGAATTAAGAGTTAAGAATTAAGAGTTGTTGGGAAGGCGGACTTTTCGGAGAGAGCCAGGAAACCTGCCTATCGGACGAATAGAAGCGAAAGCCCCGGGAATAGGGCCGAGCAGACGGAAAAAGATGAGTATGATGAGAATGACATGGGCTGTTGGCCTTTGGCTGTTGGTTATGGGCTGTTTTGCACAGGACAACGTGTGGCGTTCGGACTCGTTGCAGGAGGTGGTGGTGACCGGTACGGGCACGCAGCACCTGCTGAAGGATGCCCCTGTGCAGACGGAGGTCATCAGCCACCGTCAGCTGCAGCAGTATGGCGGCAAGAGCCTGGAGGACATCCTCAGCGGTCTGACGGCATCGTTCGCCTTCAACCAAAGCGATATGGGGTCGGGCCTGCAGTTGAACGGCCTGGGCAACTCGTATGTGCTTATTCTCGTCGATGGCCGTAGGCTTCATGGCGACAACGGCGGTGAGAACGACCTGAGTCTCATTGACCCGCACAACATCGAGAAGATTGAGATTGTGAAGGGTGCGTCGAGTGCGCTCTACGGCTCGGACGCCATTGCCGGTGTCATCAATATCATCACGAAGAAGCACCACACGCAGGGCGTCATGCTGGAGAATACCACACGAGTAGGCTCGTATGGTGACATCCGCCAGCACGACGGCATTGCCTTGAACTACGGCAAATGGTCGAGCTACACCAATTTCCAGCTGCAGCACAGCGACGGCTGGCAGAACACCTCGGAGGAAGCCCCACAGCAGACGGAGTTCCACATTACCGACTCGCGCAACCAGACCGTGAATCGCCACACCAGCTGGCAGTTGTCGGAACAGTTGACGTTCCAGGCCACCAAGCAACTGGAGTTCTATGCCGGTGGCAGCATCTACTGGAAGCGCATCTATCGCCCCTGCGGACACCATCCCGGTGTCGATGTGAAGACGTGGGACATGCAGTACGACAATGCCTCGGCCTTGGCTGGCGGCAAGTGGAAACTCAACGACACGGATGTCATCACCCTCGACATAGACTGGAAGCGTCACGCCTACAATTACGTCTATACCGATACCACGCTGACCGACGGCTATGTGAACGGGCGCTTCACCAACTATTACCCCTATTTCCCTGATGACAAGGATTTGCAGAGCGACCAGCGATTGACGAATGTCCTGCTGAAGGGTGTCTTCGCGTTGCCCTACGAGCAGCAGTTCAGTGCGGGACTTGAATATCGCTACGACTGGCTGAAGGCTCCTATGCGTGTGGCTGGCGGCAAGGCTACCGACAACACGCAGGCCGTCTATGTGCAGGACGAGTGGTCGCTGCTCGATCCGCTATTCCTGACTGCCGGACTCCGACTGACCCGCAACGAGGGCTTTGGTACCCGACTGACTCCGAAGCTGTCGGCCATGCTGAAAGCAGGCAATCTGCGGCTGCGCGCCACGTGGAGCCAGGGCTACAAGACCCCCACGCCCAAGGAGCTGCACTACCAGTATGTGAAGAACATGAACGGTGTATACCTCTATTTGGGTAACGAGAATCTGAAAGCCCAGTCTTCCAACTACTTCGGCGTGAGTGCGGAATACAGCGTCGGACAGCTGACGGTGACCGTGGCACCCTACTACAACAAGGTGAACGATATGATTACGCTGGTCACCATTCCCACGAAGGAAGCCCCCGGCGACCTGATTATCCAGTACGACCCCATGCGCGTGCGCCAGTATCAGAACATGGAGAATGCCAGAACCTATGGCGTTGACCTGACCGTGCGCTATCAGGGGCGCCACTTCACCGTGGGTGGTTCCTATAGCTATCTGGACACAGAGGCCGAGCAATATGACTCGGAGCACGACGTGATGCGCACCGTTACCATCGACGGCATGGCGCATCATAAGGCCAACTGGTATGCAACGTGGAACCACGATTTCTCCAAGCATTACCAACTGGGCGTCGGACTCTATGGCCGATTGTCGAGCAAGCGCTACTACCAGATTGACGGTGACGGAGAGGGTTATCAGTTGTGGCGACTCAGCACGACGCACCAGTTGGGTAAGAGCATTCGTATCGAGGCAGGCGTCGACAACATATTCAACTATGTGGACCGCACGCCTCACGGCCTGCACCTTGGCACGACGACGCCGGGACGTACCGTTTTCGCCTCGCTGACCGTGCGTTTCAACAAAGGCAAGAAACTTACAAATAAATATAGGTCTAACTTTAATTCAAAAGAAAATGAAACAGATTAAGTTTTTAATGCTGGTCATGATGGCTTTCATAGCCAGCACAACATTTACTGCATGTGGAAGTGACGACGACGACAAAAACACCAACGGTGGTTCGCAGTCGAACTACGACCGCTATCAGCAGGCCGTGAATGCCACTGTGAACGCACAGAAATCGAGCAACAAGGTCATCCTGCTGGTGGCTTTCGGTTCAACGTGGGAACAGGCTTATGATACCTTTGACAAAGTGGTGGCAGACTACAAGAGCCAGTTCTCTGGCTGGGATGTCTTCCTGTCGTTCTCCAGCGCCATTTGTATCAATAATGCCCGTGCCGGCGAGAATGTCGCACCGAAGGATTATTACGACCCGGAACACTGGTTGACGGCCATCGGTCTGGCAGGATACAAGCAGGTTGTGGTTCAGTCGCTGCAGGTCATCCCTGGTGAGGAGTACCGCCGTGTTCGTGACAGCTACGTGAAGGACTTCATGAACAACCGCAATGCCGATTTCACCGATGACTACATGAAGAGCATCGACCGTCAGGTGGTTGTTGGTACCCCGCTGATGGCTGAGATTGAGGATACCTACTTGCTGGCACAGACGCTGAATAACGAGTCTGACATCAAGGCTGCTGCTCAAGAGGGCATCGTCGCCTTCATGGGTCATGGTAACCCCGAGGGCTACGACTACTATGGCGGTAACATCCGCTACTTGCAGTTGGAGAGCAATCTTCGCCTTATCAACCCCAACTACTATGTGGGAACCGTCGACATGGACGAGACCTACGCTGAGGATGTGTTAGAGCACATTGCAGGCGGTGAGTTCAATTACTTGATTGGAGACTTGGTTGTTCCTATGGTCTATCCCGTCAATACCAATAAGAAGGCTCAGCTCTTCGTGCTGATGTCTATCGCCGGTGACCATGCCCATAACGACATGGCTGATCCTGAAGACGACGAGAGCTGGTTCTCGCTGTTCAATGCTGCCGGTATCGAAACTGCTGCCTACGAGACCAGTTTCAAGGAGGCTTGCTGGCATCAGTATAAGGCGGGCGACGAGTATATCCCCGGACTGGCTGAGCGCAGCGCTGTACGTAAGTTGTGGATGAACCACACTCGCGAGGCCATTAATAAACTGGGTACTGAAGAGGCACTGTCGACTCCGACTACAGCTCCGGAAGAGTAGGAGATGCAGCCTTAGACGTTAATTATTTAGCGTGAGATCATAATTATTACGTGTATTATTATATAGGTTTAGCCGGGAGATTTGTCGTGAGACAAGTCTCCTTTTTTTATGATAAAAACTTAAAATTTATTTGGTTTTTCGCGTTTTTCTTTGTACCTTCGCAACCTATAAAGTGATGAGCAACATGAAGACAGCATATTATCAGGTTGGCGGACACGTGTTCGGCGTCAGTGGCGAAGAGGAGCTTTTCGCGCTGATGGAGAACTATGAGCCGTTTCTTTGCGACAAAGTCGCAACAGACGGCAAAGATAACGACAAAGTCGCAACAGACGGTGAAAATGACGATGGAGCCGACATGCCGTCCACACTTTTTTCGCTGACCATCGGTAGTGGCGAGGCGCCGGCCTATAGCGAGGAGCTGCGCCAGGATGAAGAGGGTCAGGAGATAGTTTGCGGGCGGACCGCAGACGGTGAGGCGGTGTTTGAATTCCATTGGTGGCAGGAAACGGCCGGGTGGCTGGTGTGTTCGGAAAACTACCGAAAAGGGCGCCTGCTGATGACGGGAAGTTACACGAAGATGGCCATCGACAATGCGCTGATGGTGCTCTATGCGCTGGCTACGGCGGATCGGGGCACAGTGCTGTTCCATGCCGCTGTGGTGAGTCGCGGAGGTCGTGGGTATATGTTTTTGGGCAAGAGCGGCACGGGCAAGAGTACCCATGCACGGCTATGGCTGAAGTACATCGAGGGCTCAGCGCTGGTAAACGACGACAACCCCGTGGTGCGTCTCGCCGACGACGGCTACCCCATTGTCTACGGCTCTCCCTGGAGTGGCAAGACGCCGTGCTACCGTAATGTGAGCTATCCGTTGGGCGGCATCGTGATGCTGAGTCAGGCGCCGTATAACAAGATACAGCGGTTGGGAGGCATTCAGGCTTATGCCTCGCTGGTGGCGAGCATCAGCGGCAAGCGGTGGGACAGCCGTGTGGCCGACGGGCTGCACGAGACGGAGAATGCGCTGGCCTCGACGGTGGCGGTGTGGCATCTGGAATGCCTGCCGGACGAAGCGGCAGCGAAGGTGTGCTGTGCACAAATTAGTAATGAGTTCGCAACGCCACACTCTGACCAAGGTCAGAGAAATTAGTAATGAGTAATGATGATTACTGACGGGCAGATATTGGACGAGGCTGTGCGGCTGGTGAGCGAGGATGTGAGTGTGACGCTGCCGGTGAACGGGCGAAGCATGCTGCCATTTATCATTGGCGGCAGGGAGAGCGTCATCCTGCAAAAGCCTCACGATGTCTGCGTCGGCGATGTGGTGCTGGCGTGGGTCGAAGGCTGCCGGTGGGTAGTGCACCGCATCATCCGCATCGATGGCGACCGTGTGACGCTGATGGGCGATGGGAATATCTCGGGCGTGGAGCACTGTCTGGTTTCCGACGTCAAGGCCCGTGTGACGCATGTGGTGGATGCGCAGGGTAAGCCCCACGACCTGTATAACCGCTGGCGCCGCATGGGGGCCAGAATATGGTGGCATCTGCGTCCCATCAGACGATATTTGTTGTTTATTTATAGGAAGTTAGAGAAGTTATAGAAGTTAAAGAAGTTATAGAAGATATGAAGATTAAGAATGGATTTGTGCTGCGGGAGGTATGCGGCGAGAATGTGATAGTTGGCGAGGGCCTCGGTGCCGTGAATTTCGGTAAGTTGCTGGCGCTGAACGAGACGGCGGCATGGCTGTGGAAGGCAGCGATGGCCATGGGCGACTTTAGCGTGGAACAGCTGGCTGAGCGCCTCTGCGAGGAATACGACGTCACGGCGGAGCAAGCCCAGCAGGACGTAGCGGCTATTCTGCAGCAGTGGCAGGAAGTGGGCGTGATTGAGAGTTGACAGTTGAAAGTTGACAGTTGAGAGTTGACAGATGAACTATATCGCGTGGCTGTGGCGTAACTCACGGGGCATTCGCTGGCAAGCAGTGTTGCGCATTGTGGCAGGTACCGGGCAGGTATTGCTCGGTCTGACGATGGTATGGCTCAGCAAGCGATTCATCGACGAGACCATCCGCGAGGGAACAGCCGACGATGTGCTGCAGATGGTGATGTGGCTCGTATTGACGGTGGTGGGTGGCGTGGCCCTGCGACAGGTGGGCTATTGGCTGACAACCACTGCGAATATCCGTCAGACGAACGCCCTGCGGTTGCGCATCTTCAGCAGTCTGTTTCGCCGTCAGCTGTTCAGCGAACAGGAGCTGCACTCGGGCGATGTCACCTCACGACTGGCGAAGGACATCGAGACCGTGAGCCAGGTGACCACCGACACCATGCCGCAGATGGTGATTACGGTGATACAGTTGTGTGGTGCCTTCTTGCTGATGCGGTGGTTTGACGCCCGTTTGGCGTGGGCCCTGCTGTTGCTGACACCGCTGGCCATCGTCTTCGGAAAACTCATTGCCCGCAGGCTGCGCAAGATGACGCTCGACATCCGCCAGGACGAGAGTCGCATACAAATGCAGGTGCAGGAGGGCATGGAACATAATGCCGTGTTGCGGTCGCTAGGGTCAGAGCAGTGGGTGACCGACCGTCTGGACACGATGCAACAGCGGCTGCACGGCAATGTGCTGCGCCGCACGCGGTTTACCGTAGTCGTACGCGTCATTATGGGCTGCGTGTTCGGATTGGGCTATCTGATGGCCTTTGTGTGGGGCGGCATCGGACTGAGAAACGGCACCATCACCTTTGGTGTGATGACGTCGTTCCTGCAGCTGGTGGGTATGATTCAGAACCCCATCCTGCAGCTGTTGAACATGGTGCCGGGCGTGATACATGCCACGGCGAGTATCGATAGGTTGGAAGAGCTGGAAGCCCCCTCCAACCTCCCCCAATCGGGGGAGGCTTTCTCCGCAGCAACTCCTCCCCCAATTGGGGGAGGCAGGGTGTGGGCCATTCGTTTCGAGGATGTGTCGTTCCGCTATGCGACGGGTGACAGGGAGATTCTGAGTCATTTTTCGCACGATTTCAAGGCGGGTACGAAGACCGCCATTATGGGCGAGACGGGTATCGGCAAGACGACGCTGTTTCGCCTGATTCTCGGTTTTATAACGCCCACGGAAGGTCGTGTGACGGTAGGTGGCGAGCTGTGTTTCGTGCCCCAAGGAAATACGCTGATGAGCGGCACCATCCGCTATAACCTGCAACTGGCGAAACCCGAGGCCAGTGATGACGAGCTGAAGAGCGTGCTGCATACTGCCTGTGCTGACTTTGTGTTCGACCTGGCGGAAGGTCTTGACACGGAACTCGGCGAGCGCGGCAGCGGACTGAGCGAAGGTCAGGCACAGCGCATCGCCATAGCGCGAGGACTGTTGCGTCCGGGTGGTATTCTGTTGCTCGACGAAATCAGCAGCTCGCTGGACGAACCCACCGAGCGAGAACTATACCGCAGGCTTTTTGCCGCCTGTCCCGAGAAAACGATGTTGTTTATTACCCACCGCCCCACGGTGACGGAACAGTGTGACGAGAGTTTAGAGTTGAGAGTTTAGAGTTGAGAGTTTAGAGTTGAGAGCTGATGTTGTACGTTGATGTGATATTACCCGTGCCCCTGGAAGGGATGTTCACCTACGCTGTGCCGGAAGGTATGGCGGTGAGGGTGGGCCAGCGCGTGGTGGTACCCTTCGGACGTTCGAAGACATATGTCGGTTTGGTGGGGCGTGTGCACGGCACCAAGCCCGAAGGCTACGAGGTGAAAGCCATACATGAGGTGATGGATCGAGAGCCCATCTTCACCGAACAGCAGTTGAAACTGTGGCAGTGGATCAGTGACTACTACTTGTCACCCATCGGTGATGTGTATAAGGCAGCCCTGCCAGCAGGACTGAAAGATACCGAGGGGTACAAGCCCCGCACGGAGACGTTTATCCGACTGACAGAACAATACCGCAACGAGGCGGCGCTGCATGTGGCGCTGAACGTGCTGTCGCGAGCCCGCAAGCAGTTGGAGGCGTTTACGAAGTACCTGGAGTTGTCGGGCATTGATTTAATTAGTAATGAGAAATTAGTAATTAGTAATTGTGATAACACTCAGGGCGAAAAACAGGGCGGACAAGGTAATCATAATTACTCATTACTCATTACTAATTCCTCATTAGTCACAGAAGTGACACGCGAAGAACTGATGAATGCCAGTGGGGTGGCGGCGGAAACCATCAACCAGTTGGTGAAGCGCGGGATGCTGGAAACCTACGAGGTTGAGGTGGGACGACTGAATCATGGTGGCGAATACCGCCCGGAACTCATCAAACCCTTGAGCGCTGCCCAGGAGGAGGCGTATAACGGCATTCTGATGTCGATGATGAAGAAGCAGGTGACGCTGCTGCACGGCGTGACGGGTTCCGGCAAGACGGAGATTTATATCCACCTGATTCGCCGTGCCCTGGAACGTAAGGAACAGGTGCTTTACCTGTTGCCCGAGATAGCATTGACCGTACAGATGATGCAACGCCTGCAGCGGGTGTTTGGTAATCGGCTGGGCATCTACCACTCGAAATACAGCGACGCTGAGCGCGTAGAGATCTGGCAGAAACAGTTGTCGAAGAATCCCTACGACATCATTCTCGGTGCACGCAGTGCCGTTTTCCTGCCCTTCCAGCGACTAGGCTTGGTTATTGTCGACGAGGAGCACGAGACGTCGTATAAGCAGCAGGACCCTGCGCCCCGCTATCATGCCCGCAGTGCCGCGATTATGCTGGCTGCCCGCCAGAAGGCGGCGGTGGTGCTGGGCACGGCGACGCCATCGATGGAAAGCTACCATAACACCCAGACGGGCAAGTATGGCTTGGTGGAGCTGAAGGAGCGCTATCAGGGTTTGGAACTGCCTGAGATACAAGTGGTGGACGTGGCCGACTTGCAGCACCGCAAAATGATGAACGGCGCCTTTTCACCCTTGCTGCTGGCCCGTATGCGCGAGGCGTTGGAGCAGGGCGAACAGGTCATCCTGTTTCAGAACCGTCGCGGTTTTTCACCCGTCGTCGAGTGCCATCAGTGCGGATGGGTGCCCACATGTCAGCATTGCGACGTCAGTCTGACCCTGCACCGCCAGCTCGGACAATTGACGTGCCACTATTGTGGAGCTACCTATAGCATTCCCACGGAGTGTCCGTGTTGCGGTGGAACTGACCTGCGCACACGCGGCTATGGCACCGAGAAGATTGAGCAGCAGGTGCACGACCTGTTTCCCGAGGCTCGTATTGCCCGCATGGATCTGGACACCACGCGTACCCGTAATGCCTACGAGCGCATCATCACCGATTTTGCTGCCGGGCGGACGAATATCCTCATTGGTACGCAGATGATTTCCAAGGGCCTCGACTTCGACCGCGTCAGTGTGGTGGGCATTGTCAATGCTGATTCCATGTTGAACCAGCCCGATTTCCGGGCCTTCGAGCATGCCTTTATGATGATGTCGCAGGTCAGTGGTCGTGCTGGTCGCAAGCATCGTCGCGGACTTGTCATCCTGCAAACCAAACAACCCCAGCTACCCGTCATCGGACAGGTGGTGCGCGGTGAGTATACCGCCCTGTATAAGGACTTGGTGGCCGAGCGACAGGTGTTTCGCTATCCGCCCTTTGTACGATTGGTGTACGTCTTCCTGCGCCACCGTAATGAGACCAACGTACATGCTGCCGCACTGGATTTGGGAACCCGTCTGCGCCAGACATTCCCAGGGCGTGTGTTGGGACCCGATAAGCCCTCGGTGGCGAAGGTCAGTGGACAAAACATCCGTAAACTGATGCTCAAGCTGGAACCCGGCATCGACATGCCACGCGTGCGCAAGACGCTGTGGCTGCTACGCCAGCAGTTGCTCGACGACAAGCGCTATGCCTCGGTGCAAATCTACTACGACGTGGATCCGTCATGAAAGATGAAAGATGAAAGTGGAAAGAGGAAAGTGGAAAGGTCGATGGTGTTTTTTGGTAGAAAAGTTTTGTCGTATCAGGAGAAATAATTACCTTTGCAAGCAATTTTATTCAAGACCAGATGCTTATGAAGAAAATGGTACGCTTTTCATTACTCGTATTGCTGCTTTTTATGGTGCAGAGCGCCTTTGCACAGTTGCCTCAGGTGACGCTGAAAACCATGGACGGTAAGGCGGTACGCGTCGATACGCTGTCGAATGGCGGCAAACCGTTTATCATCGATTTCTTTGCCACATGGTGTAAGCCCTGCAACCGCGAACTCGATGCCATCAGCGAGGTGTATGGCGATTGGCAGGAGGAGACGGGCGTGAAGATCTTTGCCGTATCCATTGATCAGGGACAGAACATCAATAAGGTGAAGCCCCTTGTCGACAATCACGGCTGGGAGTACGACGTGCTGCTCGATCCCAATGGTGACCTGAAGCGCGCTTTTGGAATTCAAATGATTCCTTACGTTTTGATTGTCGATGGACAGGGCACCATCGTTTATCGCCATGCCGGCTATAACGACGGCGAGGAGGCGGAACTCATCGAAAAGGTGAGAGAAGTGATAACCAAGAATTCATGAAAGCATTTATACTCTTATCGTTGCTTGCAGGATTTCAGGTAACAGCTCATGGTCAGAATCAGCAGGGTGTTACGCTGCATGGTACCATACAGAGCGACGTTTTGATACCCCAGAACGACGATGCCATTGGTGCCGAGAAAACCGATGACGTGCTGACGAATACCTATGTGGACCTGCAGTTACAAAGTAAATATGTGGATGCTGGTGTCCGTATGGAGTATCTGGAGCATCCGCTACCTGGTTTCGAGCACGACTTCGCGGGGTGGGGTGTACCTCACTTCTGGGTGAAGGGACGCTTGGGACGTGCAGAACTGACGGCAGGAACGTTTTATGAGCAGTTTGGCTCAGGACTTATTCTGCGTACCTACGAGGAACGTTCGTTGGGTATCGACAATTCGCTGCTGGGCGGCCGTCTGGTGGTGAAACCCATGAAAGGCGTCACGGTAAAGGCACTGTCGGGTAAGCAGCGCCGCTATTGGAAGTGGAACAAGTCGCTGGTAAGCGGTGCTGATGCCGAGGTGGCACTGAACGAATGGATTCCCTGTCTCGGAAAGTCGGGAACGGAACTGATGGTAGGTGCCTCATGGGTCAACAAATACGAAGAACAGGAGGATATCTTTGTAGATGCTTCCCATAAGTTGAATCTGCCGAAGTTCGTCAATGCATGGGACGTGCGTGCCACATTGAACAAGGGACCATGGAGCGTGCTGGCAGAATATGCGCAGAAGACACAGGACCCGTCGTTCGACAATCAATACTCTTACGAAAAAGGTTCTACGGCCTTGTTTTCGGGGTCGTACTCGAAGAAGGGCCTGAGCCTGTTGTTGCAGGCCAAGAGGAGCGAGAATATGTCGTTCCGCAGTCGCAGGTCGATGATTGGCACCTCGTCGTTCATCAACCATCTGCCTGCCTTTACGCAGGACCATACCTATGCGTTGGCAGCGCTCTATCCCTATGCCACACAGTTGGCTGGCGGCGAATGGGCGTGGCAGGCTGAAGGCGGCTACAACTTCAAGCGCAAGACGACGCTGGGCGGACGGTACGGCATGAATGTGAAGGTGAACTTCTCGCATGTGCGCTGGGAGGGTACGACCTTCTATCAGGACCTGGATGTGCAGTTGGCGCGTAAACTGACGAAGGATTTCAAGCTGTCGCTGATGTATATGAACCAGCGCTACAACAAGACCGTCGTCGAGGGAGAGGGTGGCATGGTGCGCAGCAATATCTTCATTGCCGATGGTAAGTGGCAGCTGGCTCCTAAGACGGCTTTACGTGCGGAGGTGCAGTATCTGGCAACAGCCGACGATCAGGGTGATTGGGCCTATGGCCTTGTGGAGTTGTCGCTGGCTCCCCACTGGATGCTCTCGGCGAGCGATATGTATAATGTCGGTGAAACCCATGTGCACTACTATCAGGGTGGTGTGGCCTTTAGTACGGGTGCACACCGTCTGCAGGTGGGCTACGGGCGGACACGTGCAGGCTACAACTGTTCGGGTGGTGTCTGTCGCTATGTACCGGCCAGCAAAGGCTTTACACTCAGTTATAACTATAACTTTTAGGAGCACAATGACAAAGCATTATTACCTCTTTATTTTTATACTTTTCCTGACGGCATGTAGTCATATCGACGAGGACGACAGGCTTATCTACGTGAAACCTGCTGAGGTGAGCCGTCGTGTGCTGTTGGAGGACTTCACCGGCCAGCGTTGCGTAAACTGTCCGAAGGCCAACGACGAGATCAAGGCCTTGCAGGAGCAGTATGGCGAATTCAACGTCATTGCCGTTGGTATCCATTCTGGTCCCCTGGGATTCTATACCAAAGGTGACTACGTGGGACTGAGCACTGAGGTGGGCGACGAATACTATAAACACTGGGCACTCGACTATCAGCCCGTGGGACTCATCGACCGTGGGGCACCCTTGGAATATACCGCTTGGAACACTCGTATCCGTGAAGAACTCGCGAAGACGGCACCTGTCGATATTGATCTGGTGCTCGCTATCGATAACGACCAGCTGACCATCTGGGCAGATGTCAAGGGTATTGAGGGAACGACCACGGGAAATTTACAGCTCTGGCTGACGGAGGATTATGTCACCGCTTTCCAGCTGATGCCCGATGGTTCGCGCAATATGGAGTACCAGCATCAGCATGTGTTCCGTGCTGCCATCAATGGCATGTGGGGAGAATCTGTCACCGTCCGTGAGGGTGAGACCTTTACCACGCAGCACTATCAGTATACGGTTCCGAAGGACTGGGTGGTAGGCAATCTTTCGGTGGTGGGCTTCGTCTACAACTCCCAAGGTGTGCTGCAGGCGCGAAAACTTTGAAAATTGAACAATTAAAATGATATGCGTATGAAGAAATTCTTTACTCTATTTTTTCTTTGCTTGCTGACAGCCACCTATGCGATGGCTGAGGACGGTGGCAAATTCCAGTTTACCGATAAAAGCGGCAACGTGATTTCCAATGGTGAAACCGTGACCAGAAACGAATTGACAGAAGATCCGATATTGGGTAATTTTGTCAATAGCGGGCTGTTGGTCAAAAATGTGTCGGGAGCCGGTGCTGCAGTGCGCATCAGTTATCAGATTGAAACGCTGGACAATGGTACGTTTCAGATTTGTTTCCCTGAGAGTTGCATCAGCAAAGCTGCCACGGGTAGTTTCGAGACATCGAAAGGTACGATGACGGCAGGTGAGCAGCGCGACCTGCAGTGCGAATGGTTTCCTGAAACCTATGGTACCTGCAAGGCTACGCTGACCATCGAGGAATTGAACGCCTTGGGTACGAAGGTGGCCGACGGTCCCTCAATCACTGTAGTCTTCCAGTATGCGAATCCCACCCGAGTAGATGCATTGTCAGGTGACGCAAGCATAGTGGAGCGTTACACCCTACAGGGTGTTCCTGTGGAGAACCATCAGAAGGGCATTGCCATCAGTCGTCTGGCTGACGGAAGAATCGTAAAAACAATTACTAAATAAACGTATTTTGCTTATGAAGAAGTTTTTTACTTTCATGATGGTGCTTGCTGTAGCAAGCATCCTGAACGTTCAGGCTCAGGTGCTTCAGAAAGAGCGCGTGGCTATGCCTGTAGTCAACAACATGCATCGTGCCTCGATTACTCCTGGTGCCAATCAGGGCTGGTGGGGTTATGCAGACAATGATTCCGAGATGACCGGTCTGGGTGTCAATAGTGCCGATACCTATCATTGTGCCATCTTCATTCCTGGTGATCATATTGTGGCTGGTGGTAAGACCATTCAGGCTGTCCGTTTCGGACTTGTTGCTCCCAATGCCACCAATGTGAAGGTGTGGATTGCTAGCCAGTTGCCTTCAAGCATTGACGCTACGAACTGCCTTCAGATTGTGGATGTCCCTGCTGCTGATTTAGGTAAGGTGAATATCGATGTGGCACTTGCTTCGCCCTATGCGATTCCTGCTGAAGGTGTGTATGTAGGTTATTCGTTCACCATCACACAGGTACAATATCAGTCTGATGCCTATCCCGTCATAGTTACTGGCGATGATCAGGCTAACGCGCTGCTTCTGCGTACAGATAATTCGGTGCCAAGCTGGTCGGATTTGGATGGTAACGGTTTTGGTAAGCTTTTCCTGCAGGTACTGCTCGAAGGTCAGTTTGCCGATAACCTCGTGACACCTTCTGACTTTGGTAACGTGTATGCCAAGATAGGTGAGAGTGCCACAGTTGATGTAACACTGAAGAACAATGGTTTCACTCCTGTCAGCAGCATTGATTACACCATAACTTCTGATGGTGTTATCAGTGATGCTATCCGTGTGGAACTGGCATCGCCCATCGCTTTCGCGTCAAAGGGCGTCGTTTCGATTTCCATTCCTGCTGAGGCTGCTCAGAGCATCAAGGAGAAGACGCTGACCATTACGAAAGTTAATGGCAATGCCAACGAGGCTTCAGAAAAGGATGCCAAGTTCACGCTGTATTCTCTTACGAAGATCATCAATCGTAATGTCGTTATCGAGCAGTTTACCGGTACTGGTTGTGGCTGGTGTCCGCGTGGTCATGCGGGCATGGGTAAGCTGCGCACGACATTTGGCGACCGTTTCATCGGTATTGCCCTGCACCAGTATAGTCAGCAGAGCTATGATGCCATGTATATTGCGAATAATGCCTATGCTCCTGTGGGTTTGACTGGTGCACCGTCTTGTCGTTTGGACCGTGGTGAGGTCATTGATCCTTACTATGGCTCTGCCTACGATATCTGTGATGATTTTAATGCCGAGATGGCTATTCCCGCAATGGCTGACATTGATGTTCGCGGATACTATAATGAAGAATTCACACAGGTGGAAGCTACGGCCAACATTACTTCGCTGTTTGACGAGAAGTATCATCTGGAGTTTGTGCTTACTGCCGATGGCCTTCAGGGAACCGGAACGGGATGGAATCAGGCAAACTATTATGCTCAGTATACCCAGGCAGAGATTGGCGATGAAAACTTGAACCAGTTTGGCGCTGGCGGCTCTATGGGAACTAACCCCATCTCCAATTTCGTGTTCAACGATGTGGCTATTGCCAGCTCTTACTTTATGAATTCGAACCTGGTATCTGACCTTGAGATGACTGCCGGTGCTTCCACAAGCGTTAATTATACTTTGTCGTTGCCCAGCTATTTGAAACTGAAGGACGCCCTGCAGAAAGACCAGCTCTTTGTGGTGGCCCTGCTTGTCGATCAGAATGGCCGTATCGTGAATGCCGCCAAGGCTCAGGCTGCTGATGCTGCGAGTGTGAGCAACGTTCGTAGCGCTAACACCAGCGTGGCAGCCCGCTACACGCTCGATGGTCGTCAGATCAGTGCTCCCCAGCATGGCATCAACATCGTAAAGATGAGCGATGGCACTGTTAAAAAGGTGATGGTTAAGTAAAACAACGTTTTTATCCATCATAAAAAAGAGGGTACTCCATGTTGGAATACCCTCTTGTTGTTGGTATGCAGTATCTTTCTTAGAAGTCCAGCTGACAGCCTACGCCCAGCACGCGGTTGGTGCGGGTGAAACTGTCGCTGACGCCAGCCGTAGGATAGTCGTTACGGTTGTAGTTGTCGTAGTTGGTCTGGAAATAGGCTGCCGAGAGGGTGACGTTGTCCTTCACCTTGTAGCTGAAGCCCAAACCGATGCTGTAGCTATTGACCACGAACGACATATCGCTCATGTAGCGGTCGGAGAGTCCGTAGCGGGTAAGCTGTCCACCACAAGAGACGTTCAAGCGGTCGGTAACGTCCCACTCGACACCAGCCAGAAACTCGTTGGTGTTGTGGTCGAGCAATTCCTGTGTGTTACCATACCAACTGGCGTCCTTGTCGAAATAATGGTGCCAGCCGAGGTTGAGGCTAACCTCATCGATGGGTTTCCACTGTGCACCGACGGTGAGCAGGGCAGGAGCATCTTCATTGACTTTCTCACCATCGCGGAAACGGTTGACGGCAGCAATCTCGCTGGCTTCGTTGACGGTTGACTCGTTCTTCATGCGAATCTGTGTCTTGAACTCGTACTTGGCAGCGAAATTGAAATTTTTATATTTCCAGTCTACGCCAATGACGGGGGCAATGCCCAAACCATCCTGGTTACACAGCAGGTTCACACCCTGGGCATATTTCTGTAACTGCAGCAGACTCTCGCGGGTACCCTCCAGCTGGGCCTGCTTGGCCACCAGTTCTGCAGGAGCGGGAACACCGGCAGCCTCGTACTGCTCAATAGCGGCATTGACAAGGTCGAGACCATTGTTGACGGTGGTGGAAGAATACTGCAGGAAGTCGGCAAAGTCGTAGTAGCCAGCCTCGGTCTTTACCTGGATATTGCTGATCTTGGCCTTGTAGGTGGCATCGCCATAGAGCAGGCGCAGACCACCATAGACCGACAGGTTGGGGTAAATCTTATAGGCTGCACCTAACTGAATGCCGTAGTAATACTGGCGGCCCTTCATGTAGCTGTCCATATCGTAACCCTGGGCACCCAGCGGTTGCAGCATGTGGGCAATGCTACCCACGACACTCTCGAAAGAACCCAGACCATCAGCAAACTCACACGAGCCACCACCTCCAGGTACGGAGAGGTTGAACTGCAAGCTCCAATTACCTTTATTATAGGCACCCTGCAGCGAAGGAATGATGGGGGCATCGGCTACACCCTCGAACTCCTTCGTAGACAGTCCACCATTTTTCTTACCCAGCGCAAAAACGGGATTGGTAGACGTGATGGTACGCGTCTGGTGGGCGTACTGCCAATTGAAAGCCACATGGAATCCTTCGGGCATGAAAGCTACACCGGCAGGGTTCGAATAAACGCCATCGAGGCCGATAGCGGCATCGCGGGCGGGATTCTTCAAAAACGAAATACTTTGGTTGGTGTTGGTGAGGATGCCGCCAGCCATGGCGCTCACCGTTGTCATCGTGAAAGCAATCAGCGAAAATACAATCTTTTTCATTACTTTTTAATTAATTTTTGCTTAAAACGGCGGCAAAGGTACGGTAATTGCACAAAACTGCGGCTAAAGTGCAATAACAATTAACGCTTATTAACTAAAATATGCACATTTTCTGCACAAATGTGCCAAAGTGTGCATATTCTTGTGTACGAACACAGCTATTTTGGGCTGTCCCCAAGTGAATAGTCCGCATCACTTTTCGCTCGGATAACTGACGCGTGTGTGGTAGATGGTCTTGAGTTTCTCGATGAGCACGGTCTTGGCATACTGTATGTCGCGGAACGTGATGGGACACTCGCGGAAGAATCCATCGGACACCTGGGTGTCAACAATACGCTCTACAAGACTGCGAATGCTGGCCTCTGTGTAGTCGGGCAGCGAGCGTGACGCTGCCTCTACGCCATCGGCCATCATCAGACAGGCTTGTTCACGGGTAAAGGGATTGGGTCCGGGATAGGTAAACAGCAGTTCATCGACAGGCTCGTCCGGGTGTTCGTTCTTATAGCGAATAAAGAAGAACTTCGCCTTGCCTTGTCCGTGGTGGGTGGCAATGAAGTCGCGGATGACTTTAGGCAGGTTGCTCTTATCGGCCATCTTGAGACCTTCGGTGACATGACTGATGATGTACCCGGCAGACTCGATGTCGGTGAGCATCTCGTGGGGATCGATGCCCGACTGGTTCTCGGTGTAATAGATTGGATTAGCCAGCTTACCGATGTCGTGATACAACGCTCCAGTACGCACCAGCTGTGCATCGGCTCCGATTTTATTGGCTATCTCACCGGCAAGATTGGCCACCTGGATGGAATGGTTGAAGGTTCCTGGAGCAACCTCACTCATACGACGGAGCAGTGGACTGTTGGTATTCGAGAGTTCGATGAGCGTGATGTCGCTGGTGAATCCGAAGACCTTCTCGATGAGGTAGAGCAGGGGATAGGCAAAGAGCAGGGCTACGCCGTTAACGAGCAGGTAGTTGTACGTAGAATAGTCGATCATGGTGAGCTCAGTGGTGCGTGTCCAGTCGAAAGCCAGGTTTACAGCCATCGCAGCGAGGGTGATGATGACGGCTGAGCGGAACAGCTGTGAACGTTGTGCCAGTTCGCGCAGACTATTGATGGCTACCAGACCAGCGACCGTTTGTACGACCACGAACTGGAAGGGATGTTGGAGCATCAGCGCACAGATGAATACCATGGTGATGTGCGTCATGAAGGCGGTGCGGGAATCCATGAAGACGCGTATGAAGATAGGCACCATTGCATACGGCAGGATAAAGACATGGATAAACATATTGCGCACAAGCAGTGCGGTGAACAGCGCGAATAGGATGATGAGAGCGTAGAGCATCGTAAGACTACGCGGCTTATTGAAATAGTCCTTGCGGTAGAGCGTCAGATAGAGCGTAAAGCAGATCATAAGTATCATGACATACAGTATCTGGCCGAGTAGCGATATCTGGTTCTGTGTGCGGTCTTGATTGCGACGGTCGTTTTCCTTGAGGTAAGACTGTATGACGTGGTAGGTTTGCTGGGTGACAATCTCACCACGGTCTACGATGCGCTCGCCTTTTTGTACGAGACCACTAGCCAATGGGATGTTCGAGATGAGTTCGTTACGGCTTGACTCACTACGTGTGCGGTCGTACGAGAGGTTGGGAACGATATAGTTGTTGAGGTTAAGTCGTTGGAGCAGAGCACGGTGTGGAGCCAGTTTCTCGTCAGCAAAGAGCTGCTCGTAGGCCGTCTTGGCGGAGTAGATCTCCATGACGGAAACACTGCTGGCTTGCTTGTGATTGACCACACGTATCATGCTGGCAGTGTCGTGGCGTAGGGCCTCGTACTGATCGGCTGGCATGATGCCTTGCTGATAGAGACTGTGCAGACGGTTGGTGATGACGCTGATGTAGTCGTTGGAAAGGTCGGGTATACCATCGGCATAGTCGGTCGTGAACTTGCGTACCATGCGTACCTCGGTATTCTCGTCGTAGTTGTAATAGGGCTCGTAGTTACGAAGCACACTGTCGCGCTCATGACGTATGGTGGCATCTGATTTTAGTACAGGGAAATCGAAGGGTGCCGTGAGCTCGGCATAGCGCCAGGGCTTTCCTTGTTCGACAGAGAAACTGTTCGTGGTGTCGTGGGGCATAGCCCAGACCACGATGGCCACCGTGGTGATGACGAGGGCGGAACGTATCAGCAAATTGCGCCAAAAGGCGTTGTCTTTGAAGGATAAATTGTTCATCTGCACATGATTTTGCTGCAAAGATACAAAAAAACTCTCAACTTTCTTCGCAACGCCACACTTTTTTAAAAAAAAGAACTCTAAACTCTAAACTTTTTCGTACCTTTGCAGCCAAAATATAATAATGTATGGCAGAAAGAAGAGTTAGGGTGCGTTTTGCACCCAGTCCCACGGGGGCTTTACATATTGGCGGCGTACGTACCGCACTCTATAATTACCTGTTTGCCCGTCAGCATGGCGGTGACTTGGTATTCCGTATCGAAGACACTGACTCCACACGTTTCGTACCTGGAGCCGAGGAGTATATCATCGAGTCGTTCAAGTGGCTGGGTATCCAGTTCGACGAAGGCGTGTCGTTTGGTGGCGACAAAGGTCCCTATCGTCAGAGTGAGCGTCGCGACATCTATAAAAAGTATGTTCAGCAGTTGCTGGATGCCGATAAGGCGTATATTGCCTTCGACACCCCACAGGAACTGGAGGCGAAGCGTGCTGAGATTCAGAACTTCCAATACGACTGTCACACCCGCAGTCAGATGCGTAACTCGCTGACTCTGTCGAAGGACGAGGTCGATGCACTGATTGCCGATGGTCATCAGTATGTGGTGCGTTTTAAGGTGGAGGCCGGACAGGAGATCCTGGTCAACGACTTGATTCGTGGTGAGGTACGTGTAAAGAGCGATATCTGTGATGACAAGGTGCTCTACAAGAGTGCTGACGAGTTGCCCACCTATCATCTGGCCAATATCGTTGACGACCACCTGATGGAGATCTCACACGTCATTCGCGGTGAGGAGTGGTTGCCCAGTGCTCCATTGCATGTGATGCTGTATCGTGCCTTTGGCTGGGAGGATACCATGCCGCAGTTTGCTCACCTGCCGCTGTTGCTGAAACCTGATGGCAAGGGTAAACTGTCGAAGCGCGATGGCGACCGTTTGGGCTTCCCCGTGTTCCCATTGGAATGGAAAGATCCCAAGACAGGCGAGACGTCTCGTGGCTATCGTGAGGACGGCTATTTCCCTGAGGCTGTCATTAACTTTCTGGCCCTGTTGGGATGGAATCCGGGTACTGAACAGGAGATTTTCTCGCTGGACGAGCTGGTTCCGCTGTTCGATATCTCGAAATGTTCGAAGGCTGGTGCCAAATTTGCTTACGACAAGGGCATTTGGTTTAACCATGAGTATATCCTGATGAAGTCTGCTGAGGAGATTGCCCAGCTGTTCTTCCCCATTGTCAAGGAACATTGTCCTGACGAGACGCTGGAGCGCGTCACGAAAGTCACAGCCATGATGAAAGACCGTGTGTCGTTTGTCAAGGAACTGTGGCCCCTGTGCTCGTTCTTCTTCGTAGCTCCTACGGAGTACGATGAGAAGACAGTCAAGAAACGTTGGAAGGAAGACAGCGCAGCACAGCTGACCGAACTCATCGCTGTACTCGAAGGTATCGACGACTTCTCGCTGGAGAACCAGGAGCAGATTGTCCACCAGTGGATTGAGCAGAAGGAGTATAAGCTGGGCAACATCATGAACGCTTGGCGTTTGACACTCGTGGGTGAAGGTAAAGGCCCGGGCATGTTCGACATCTCGGCCTTCTTGGGCAAGGAAGAAACCATCCGTCGCATGAAGCGCGCCATCGAAGTATTGTCGTAATAAAGTAATATCGGAATAACGGTATAACGAATGTATAATCTGATAATTTACATTTACCAGTTAGGCGTCATTGTCGTGAGCCTTTTCAACGAGAAGGTTCGTAAGATGTGGCGTGGTGAGTGCGAGGCTGTACGTATCCTGAAGGAAAAGGTGGACCCCAACGCGCAATATGTGTGGTTTCATGCTGCCTCGCTGGGTGAGTTTGAACAGGGTCGTCCGCTGATGGAACAGCTTCGTCGCGAGCATCCGGAATACAAAATCCTGCTGACATTCTTCTCGCCTTCGGGCTATGAGGTGCGTAAGAATTATGAAGGTGCCGATATCATCTGCTACTTGCCACTGGACACCATTACCAATGCCCGTCGCTTCCTGCGTGCTGTACGTCCTGTGATGGTGTTTTTCATCAAATACGAATTCTGGTACAACTATCTGCACATTCTGAAGCATCGCCAGGTTCCGGTCTATAGCGTGTCCAGCATTTTCCGTCCTGACCAGATCTTCTTCCGTTGGTACGGACGTCAGTATGGTCGTGTGCTCAACTGCTTTACCCATTTCTTCGTACAGAATGAAGTAAGTCGTGAACTATTGGCCAAACTGCATATCACCAATGTTACGGTGGTAGGTGACACGCGTTTCGACCGTGTACTGCAAATCAAGGCTGCAGCCAAACAACTGCCCATTGTGGAACTGTTTTTGAAGGAGTCAGGAGTCAGGAGTCAGGAGCCAGGAGACGGTCCGAAGGTGTTTGTCGCCGGTTCTTCCTGGCAACCCGATGAAGCGATTTTTATTCCTTTCTTCAATGAACATCAGGACTGGAAACTCATCATAGCTCCCCACGTGATTGGAGAAGATCATTTGCTGCAGATTGAGAAGCAACTTGATGCGATTGGTTTTAGTCATGCCCGTTATACAAAACTAGCAGCCCAGGGAGATACTACTCCCCTCGCCTTTGGGAGAGGGGATGGGGGTGAGGCTTTAATCATCGACTGTTTCGGCTTGTTGTCCAGCATTTATCATTATGGCGACGTGACCTATGTGGGTGGTGGCTTTGGCGTAAGTATCCATAATACGCTGGAGGCGGCTGTGTGGGACAAACCTGTGATCTTTGGTCCCGAAAACAAGAAATTTCAGGAAGCCCAGGGTTTGAAGGCCTGCGGCGGTGGTTTGGAGATTACGTGTGCCGAGGATTTCAGTCGTATCATGCAGCGTTTCATCACTGAACCGCAGACCATGGAAGAGGCTGGACGTCTGGCTGGCACTTTTGTGAAGCAGATGACGGGAGCTACGGAGAAGATTCTGGCTGATATTAAATTGTAAATCGTACATTGTCAAATCGTAAATTGATATGGCATTAATCAAAAGTTATCGCGGTCTGACGCCCAAGTGGGGCAAGGACTGCTATTTTAGTGAGAACGCCACGATAGTGGGCGATGTAACCATGGGCGACGAGTGCTCGGTATGGTTCAATGCCGTGGTACGTGGCGATGTAGCACCTATCACCATTGGCAACTGCACCAATGTACAGGATGGCTCGTGTGTCCATGTGACCCATGAGACGGGTCCCACACATATCGGCAGCTATGTGACCATTGGCCATAATGTCACCGTTCATGCCTGTACCATTCACGACCATGCCCTGATAGGCATGGGTGCCACTCTGTTAGATGGCTGTGAGGTCGGCGAGGGGGCAATTGTCGCTGCTGGTGCTTTGGTGCTGCAGAACACGAAGATTGGCCCAAACGAGATTTGGGGCGGTGTTCCCGCAAAGTATATCAAACCCACACGTCCGGGACAGACCGATAATGCAGAGCATTATGTGGCCTATTCAAAGTATTATATCGAAGAGAATTCAAATAATTGTTATACCAATGAAGAAGAATATCAAACTGTTTAGTATGACGCTGTGCTGTCTGGCGGTCATGGCTTTGTCGTCGTGTCTGAGTAGCAATGATGACGACAATAAGAATCAGGAGAAAGAATGGCAGGAATGGGTAAAGGCTTTCCAGGCTGAAGTTCTTGCTGCTCATGGCAGCTATGCAGGCTTTATGTATTTCCAACCCGACGAAAAGGTGTCGGCACTGGATTCTATTGCTGCCGAATGGGATATTGTCAGCGATACGATTCTTGAACTGCGCAGTGTACCTACCAGCCTGCTCGTTGATAGGTTGTCAGAGAAACATCAGGCTTTGAAGGATGCCGTCATTGCTTTGGGAACTGTCAATATGCAGGTAAAGATTGGCTTTAATGTATATTATAAGTCTCCGTTGCTGTTTTATGTGTATCCGGAACCTGTCACGATGAATGTGAACGTCGACGGAGAGAACAAGACGGTAGTGGTCAATTTCTATAATACGGAGACCAATACCCAGAGTTTCGGTCAGTGCCTGGTATCTGACGGTAGTTGCCTGCTCAGGTTATATCCCAAGGATATTACGGAAAACGGAAAAGGCGTGAAGTCCTTTACTACGATTGACTACGCGTTTATTTACTGGCTTGGCAAGAAACGGTAGCCACCACATACTCTGAACGCGTTCCAATACGGAACTTACCTCCCCAGATGCCCATACCACTGCTGACATAGTAGCGGGTATTGCTGCGTTGGTGCTGTCCGAAGGCACATTCGTAGACGTGCTCGGTAATCCATGAGATGGGCCATACCTGTCCGTGATGGGTATGTCCACTGAACTGAAAGTCAATACCCTGGCGTTCAGCCTGTTCCAAGTGGTAGGGCTGATGGTCGAGCAGAATGGTGTATTTCTCCTTGTCTGCTTTCTTCATGATGACTCCCAGCGAGTCGCGGTGCATATTTGTACGGTCATCACGGCCTATGATGCAGAGGTCTCCAACAACAGTGGCACTGTCTTGCAGCAGATGGATGCCGGCATCTTTGTAGAATTGGCGTGCAGCAGGTTCACTGCTGTAGTATTCGTGATTACCCAGGCAGGCATAAACGGGTGCCTGAATGCGCTGAAACTCCTCATGCATCTTTTCTTCCAGCAGGGGACGCATGCTCATGTCGATGATGTCTCCAGCAATGAGTACTAGGTCGGGCTGCTCGCTGTTAATGATGTCTACCCAGCGGTGTAGTTCCTTGCGAGGATTGTGGTATCCGATGTGCAGGTCGCTCATCATTACCAGCTTCAGGGGCTTTGCCATGGGCTTGTCGGTGGTCAGTGTCAGTGTCTCGCGGTACTTGTTCTTATAGTGCAGATTGCCATAGAGGAATAGTCCGAACATCACCACGCAGATGCCTCCTGCTGTCCACCAATTCTGATATAATAAGGTACGCGGAACCAGATGTACGAGTCGCCCTAGGTCAAGCACTAAGAAGATGATGACCAAATAGAGCAGGATAAATACGCTCGATGTGCCGATTTCATAGGCGACAGTGGCTGCCGATAGCGACATATTGTTCATCATGCCCCTCATGCCTGCAAACATCAGGAAAAAGGAACCCGCCATCAGCACGATAATCAGTGTTTTCCATATGGCTCCTAGGGGTAACAGGCACCAGATGTGCCAGGCTATATAACTCATGCCCGCAAAGGGCAATAACGTAAAAATCAACATCCACATCATCTTCATTAACTTCTCTAACTTCTTTAACTTCTTTAACTCCTGTTGTCTCCCTCTTCCCATTCTTCATCCAGCCTTCCTCCCCACAGGTATTTGTTGGTTTCTTGGGCTGTTACCTTACTTAATAACAGCAATGCCACCAGATTGGGAATAGCCATCAGGGCATTCATACAGTCGGCAATATTCCAGATAATGTCGAGATTGATGATGCTGCCGAAGAACAATGCCACGATATACAGAATACGGTAAAATCGGTTCGACTTGCGCTTCTCGATGTAGTTCACGGCACTCTCGCCATAGTAACTCCAGCCCAGAATGGTACTGAAGGCAAAGGTCAGAATACCGAAACTCAGCAGAGGGGCTCCAATATAGGGTATCTTCGAGAAGGCGACCTTGGTGAGTGCTGCACCATCGGCATAACTGATATCGGGATAGGCGAGGATGCTCGACACTAATACCAGTCCTGTCAAGGCACAGATAATTACCGTATCCCAGAAGGTACCGGTACTCGATACCAAGGCTTGGCGCACAGGGTTACGTGTCTGTGCAGCTGCAGCGACGATAGGTGCTGAACCCATACCACTCTCGTTCGAGAACAGTCCGCGGGCAATACCATAGCGTGCAGCCATCATCACGGTAGCTCCTACAAATCCACCTCCTGCAGCCTCAGGATGAAAGGCGGATTGTACGATGAGTTGTACAGCAGGCCACACATAGCCACTGTTCATCACAAGGATAACCACACAGCCTAACACATAAAGCAGTGCCATAAACGGTACAAATATGGTACACACGCGAGCGATGGCCTTCACACCGCCAATGATGACCGAGGCAGCCAAGATACATACGAAGAGTCCAACAATCCATGTCGGTATGCCAAAGGTCTCGCTGGCTAATAGAGCTATTGAATTGGCCTGTACAGTACAGCCAATGCCAAACGAAGCCAGGGCTGTGAAGACAGCAAACAGTAAGGCCAGCCATTTCATGCCCAGTCCACGTTCCAGGGCATACATCGGACCACCATAGGTATGACCGTCCTTGGCTCTTACACGGTATTTCACGGCTAACAGACCCTCTGCGTATTTCGTGGCCATACCGAAGATACCTGTCAGCCAACACCATAACACGGCTCCAGGACCTCCCAAAGCCACTGCAGTAGCCACTCCTACGATATTTCCCGTTCCAATGGTGGCTGCCAATGCTGTAGCCAAGGCACCAAACTGGCTGACATCTCCCTTGGCTCCAGGGTCTTTTTGGACAGACAGCCGGATGCCTGTCAATAGCTTTCGCTGGGGAATGCGCAGACGGAACGTCAGAAATACGTGTGTGCCTAATAGCAGCACAATCATGGGCCATCCCCACAGAAAGCTTCCTAACAACGAGAAAAAATCGTTTATTGTATCCATATATCAGTCCAGTTTGCTTGCAAAGTTACGAATTTTTTTGTAATTTTGCACGCAAAATTCAAATAAACGATGAAAAAACGTTGTATATTACTGATGACAGCCGTTTTGCTGGCTGTAGGGGGCTGGGCCCAGGAGGTGAAGAATCATAACCTGGAGGTTGCCAAGAATCTGGAGATTTTCAATGCGCTGTACAGGAATCTCGATATGATGTATGTCGATACGCTGGACGCCAACAAGGTGGTCACGGCGGGTATCGATGCCATGCTGAATACGCTGGATCCCTATACGGAGTACTATCCCGAAGAGCGGCAGAAGGACCTGAAACAGATGCTCACAGGTAAATATGCGGGCATTGGTGCACTGATTCGCTATCACCAGAAACTGAAGCGTTGTGTCATCGAGGAACCCTACGAGGGCATGCCTGCTGCAGTGAATGGTCTGAAGAAGGGCGACATCATCCTGCAGATTGATGATTCGCTGATGACCGACAAAACAACATCGTATGTGAGCAGTCATTTGCGTGGAGAACCTGGCACTACCTTCCTGCTGAAGATTCAGCGCCCCTCGACGGGTAAGAAGATGACGTTTAAAATCACCCGCCAGTCTATCAAGATGCCGGAGATTACGTGGTATGGCATGTTGCCTAACCAGACGGGATATATCGCTCTGAACACCTTTACAGGCGAGCCTGCCAAACAGATGCGCTTGGCCTTTGTAGAACTGAAGAAACAGGGTGCCGAGAAGCTGATTCTCGACCTTCGTGGCAATGGTGGAGGCTCGCTGTCGGAGTGTGTCGATATCCTGAATATGTGGTTGCCGAAGGGCCTGAAAATCGTAGAGACAAAGGGTAAGCTGAAGCGTGCCAACAACGAATACAAGACGCGTCTGGAGCCCATCGATACGGTAATGCCGCTGGTGGTGTTGGTCAACAAAGAAACAGCCTCTGCCTCGGAGATTACCAGTGGAGCCTTGCAGGACCTGAAACGTGGTGTCATCATTGGTACTCGCACCTATGGCAAGGGGCTGGTACAGGTACCGAACATTGACCTGCCCTATAATGCCAATTTGAAACTGACCACCTCGCGCTATTATCTGCCTTCAGGACGTGGCATCGAGATGAAGGATGGTCTCAAGCCCGATGTTGAGGTGAAGCCCGACACCTTGGCGAATATCACGCTCTATCTGGATCGTTTGGACTCTACGGAGACTGTTCTCGACTATGTGGTGGAGTATATCGGCAAACACCCGACCATAGCTCCTGCTGCTGACTTCCATTTGACGGATGCTGACTATGCGGATTTCAAACAGCGCGTCATCAAGGCGGGATTTACCTACGACCAGCTTAGCAAGAAGCAGTTCGAGGAGATGGAGAAGGCCATGAAGTTTGAGGGCTACTACGACGAAGCCAAGGCGGAACTGGAGGCCCTGAAGGCGAAGATCGACCATCACGACTTGTCTAGCGATCTGGATCGCCATCGCGACGAGATACAGCAGATGCTGGAACAGGACATCGTGTCAGCCTACTATTATCAGGGCGGACAGCTTCAGGTGGGCCTGCGCAACGATAAGACGCTCCAGGAAGCACAGCGCATCTTGGACACCCCTGGGGAATACCATCGCATCCTAAAAGGAAAATCGGAATAACGTTATACCGTTATCCCGTTATTCCGCCATCCCGTCATTCCGTTATCCCGAAATCACGGAACCAGCATTTGCATCAGTTCCTTCATGCCCTCTGAGGCGCCCTTCTGAATCTGCTGCACGCGACCTCCCGCAGAAACGGGATTCGGGTCGATGAGATAGACGGGAACGTCAGGACGGGCATAATGGATAAGTCCTGCTGCGGGATAGACCACCAGCGAGGTACCGATGATAATAAAGATGTCTGCCTCGCTGACAGCCTGTGCAGCAGCCTCAATCATGGGTACTGCCTCTCCGAAAAACACGATAAACGGACGCAGCAATGAACCATCACCTGCCTTGGTGCCAGGCTCTACCTCACAATTCTCAGGAGTCAGCGTCTGCTGATAGCGAGGGTCATCGGGGTCGTTGCTGGAACAGACCTTCATCAACTCACCATGCAGATGGATGACATTCGTGGAACCAGCCATCTCGTGCAGGTTGTCGACATTCTGAGTGACAACAGTGACCTCAAAGTTTTTCTCTAACTCAGCCACCAGTTGGTGGCCCTCATTGGGTTTTACACCCCAACACTTCTTGCGAAGCATGTTATAGAAATTGGTTACTAACGTAGGGTCTGCCAGCCAGCCCTCATGGGTGGCCACCTTCTGAACGGGATAGTTTTCCCACAATCCATCGGCATCGCGGAAAGTCTTCAGACCACTCTCCACAGACATGCCTGCACCAGTCAAAACAACAATCTTTTTCATAAAATAAGTGTTAATATGGTGCAAATATACGCTTTTTACATCAAAAGAAATGGTCCTTTAACTCCTTTTAACTCCTTTAACTCCTTTAACTCCTTCAAAAGTTGTACCTTTGCAGCCGATTTTTCAGAATTACACATTATTATATAGAGAAAAGACATGGATAAAGTAAGTTATGCTTTGGGGCTTGGCATTGGTCAGCAGCTGGCACAGATGGGAGCCTCAGACTTGAATATCGACGATTTTGCACAGGCCATCAAGGACGTGATTGCCGGTAATCCCCTGCAGGTCAAGCACCAGGATGCTCAGCAGATTGTGCAGGAGTACTTCGCCAAGAAGGAGGAGGTGCTCAGTAAGCAGCGTGCTGAGGCTGGCAAGGCCCATAAGGAGGCTGGCGAGAAATACCTGGCCGAGAATGCCAAGAAGGATGGTGTCATCACCCTGCCCAGTGGCCTGCAGTATCAGGTGCTGAAAGAGGGCAATGGCAAGAAACCCAGTGCCAAAGACTCTGTGAAGTGCCACTACGAGGGCTTCCTCATCGATGGTACCGTCTTCGACAGCAGTGTACAGCGTGGAGAACCCGCTGTGTTTGGCTTGCAGCAGGTCATCGCCGGTTGGACCGAAGGTCTGCAGCTGATGCAGGAGGGTGCCAAGTACCGTTTCTTCATCCCCTATCGCCTGGCCTATGGCGAGGGTGGTGCTGGCGCATCGATTCCTCCCTTCGCAGCACTCATCTTCGATGTGGAGCTGATTCAGGTAATGTAATCACGATGTCGTCATAACGATATCCCGTTATCCCGAAAAAACGTTATAACAAAATAATTAATTATTTAAAAAACAACAATGAAAAAGTTTTCTTTCGCTGCACTTGCAGCAATTTCTGCCGTCATGATGTTTGCATGCGGCAATGGCACTCCCAAGGCAAGCCTGAAGAGTGACATCGACACCGTTAGCTATGCTATCGGTATGGCTCAGACACAGGGTCTGAAAGAATACCTCGTGGGTCGTATGGGTATTGACACCACTTACATGGACGAGTTCATCAAGGGTCTGAACGAAGGCGCCAACGCTGGTGACGACAAGAAGAAGGCCGCTTATTTTGCTGGTATCCAGATTGGTCAGCAGATTTCTAACCAGATGGTTAAGGGTATCAACCACGAGCTGTTTGGTGAGGATTCTACCAAGACCATCTCTCTGAAGAACTTCATGGCTGGTTTCATCAGCGGAACGACTGGCAAGAATGCCATCATGACCGTTGACTCTGCTGCTCAGGTGGCTCAGGATATGATGCGTGCTATCAAGGCTAAGAATATGGAGAAGGAATTTGGCCCCAACAAGGAGGCTGGTGAGAAATACCTGGCCGAAAATGCCAAGAAGGAAGGCGTGAAGGTGCTCGATGGTGGCGTACAGTATAAGGTCATCAAGGAGGGTACTGGTGCTATGCCTAAGGACACTTCTATGGTGAAGGTTCACTACGAGGGTAAGACCATCGACGGTAAGGTGTTCGACAGCTCTTATCAGCGCGGTCAGCCTGCTGACTTCCGTGCCAACCAGGTGATTAAGGGTTGGACCGAGGCACTGGTTCACATGCCCGCAGGATCTATCTGGGAGGTTTATATTCCTCAGGAACTGGCTTATGGCGAGCGCCAGCAGGGTACCGACATCAAGCCCTTCTCTATGCTGATCTTCAAGATCGAACTGCTCGAAGTAGACGGTAAGAAATAATCTTGGGTAATGCAAGAGACGAGACAAAATAAAATTGCGCGTCTGCTTCAGAAGGAACTGAGTGTGATCTTTCAGGAGCAGACGCGCTCCTTGCATGGAGTGATGGTCAGCGTGACACGTGTCAAGATTTCGCCTGACCTCAGCATCTGTACGGCCTATCTCAGCATCTTCCCCTCTGAAAAGGCCGAAGAACTCATCCAGAACATCACGAAGAACGAGAAGCAGATTCGTTACGAACTGGGAACGCGTGTGCGCTATCAGTTGCGCATCATTCCCGAACTGCGCTTCTTCATCGATGACTCCCTCGACTACATCGACCGCATCGACGAATTACTGAAAAAGTAATCATATCTCTCACCTCTCACTTCTCACCTCTAAATGACGTCCTTCCCGTTCTACATCGCCCGGCGGTATCTCTTTTCGAAGAAGTCTACCCACGCCATCAATATCATCAGTGCCATCTCTGTCATCGGGGTGGCAGTGGCTACGATGGCCTTGGTGGTCACGCTGAGCGTGTTCAACGGATTCCACGACATGGTGGCCTCGTTCTTTACCCAGATGGATCCTCAACTCAAGGTGACGCCGGTAAAGGGCAAGGTGGCTCCTGCCGATGATCCTGTCTTGACCAAGATACGTCAGATGGATGCTGTCGAGGTGGCCACGGAATGCCTCGAGGATCAGGCGCTGGCAGTCTATGGCGATCGCCAGCTGATGGTCAAGGTCAAGGGCGTAGAGGATAATTTCGACCAGTTGACGCATATCCGTGAGATTCTCGAGGGCGACGGCACCTTTGAACTCCATGCTGCCGATATGAACTATGGCATTCCTGGACTGGGTGTGGCTTATCTGTTGGGCATGGGCTATACCTACGACAAACCGCTGAAGATCTATGCTCCTCAGCGTGAGGGACAGCTCGACATGGCCAATCCCATGGAAGGCTTTGTCGAGGATGAACTCTTTTCGCCCGGTGTGCTCTTTGCCATGAAGCAGGGTAAGTACGACAAGAACTACATCCTCACGAGTATCTATTTCACGCGAAAACTATTTGCGCAGGATGGCATGCTCTCTTCGTTGGAGCTGCGCCTGAAGCCGGGTAGTGATTTCGAAAAGGTCAAGAAAGAGATGCAGCAGGTGGCTGGTGACCAGTATCTGGTGCGCGACCGCTATGAACAGCAGGAGGACACGTTCCGCATCATGAAAATCGAGAAACTCATTGCCTATGTTTTCCTGACCTTTATCCTCATGATAGCGTGTTTCAACATCATCGGATCACTGTCGATGCTCATCATCGACAAACGCGACGATGTGGTGACACTGCGTAACTTAGGGGCTTCCGACAGTCAGATATCACGTATCTTCCTGTTCGAAGGACGCATGATATCCTGCTTGGGAGCTGTGATTGGCATCGCCATCGGACTATTGCTCTGCTGGCTGCAACAACAATATGGCTTTGTCCGCCTAGGGTCTTCCGAAGGCTCTTTCGTGGTCGATGCCTATCCGGTCAGTGTCCATCCTACGGACATCATCCTGATATTCATCACTGTCCTGACAGTGGGATTCCTCAGCGTATGGTATCCCGTACGCTATTTCTCCAAACGTCTGTTGAATCCTAACAACTAATCCAGGGGTTCAAGGCACCAACCTATTGTCTATCATACGGTTCATATATTGCTGTATGATAGCCTTCAGCTCACGCTCCATCTCACTCATCTTACCTCTCACCTCTAACATCTCACCTCTAACATCTGACATCTTACTTCTTACATCAGACATCATTCGGTAGTCATCCAGTCGATACAGACCAATAGTGTGCTCGCCATCAAACTGGAGCACATAGTCACCCTTGCAATACTGATAGATGCCATCCAGGTAGTTTACCGCCCAGGTGTCCTTGGCCGGGGTGTTCAACAGGTCACAACCGAAAGCCATATAGGGCTTGTCATACCCTACCATACCTAAAATGGTTGGCAGGATGTCTGTCTGTTGGGCGATGCCTTCGTGAATGCCTGGCGTCAACTGACCACTGGGGTCGTAGAGGATGATCGAGGTACTGAACTGGTTGATGGCACTCTTGTATTCTGCATGGTTGCTGGCATTGGTATGGTCACCTGTCAACACGAAGATGGTATTCTTAAACCACGGCTCTTTGCTGGCTTCGGCAAAGAAGCGCCGCAGGGCATGGTCGGTATAGCGGATGCACTTATGGATGGGCATCTCCTCTTCGCGGAACACATCCTTGTACTGCTCGGGCACATGGAACGGATGATGACTGGTCAGCGTAAACAGGGTGGTCATAAAGGGCTCCTTCATGTCATTCATCTTCATGCGGAAATACTGCATGAAAGGCTCATCCCAGATGCCCCACCAGTTGTCGTAGGCTGCGCGGCCTTCTGTGCGGGGGTCTGCCTCGAAGTCTTCCTGACTCCAGGCATGCTGGAAACCAGTAGCCTTGGTGAATCCCTGGAAACCTAAGCTCGATGCCGGGGCACCATGGAAGAAGGCTGTCTCGTAGCCCAGACTATCGAGACACGCTGCCAAACCACTCAGACGATTGGTGGCATGCGAGGCAGCGACAAACGATTCTGCAAACATAGGTAGTCCCGACAGGGCCGATGGCATGGCATCAATACTGGCCCTGCCATTGGCATAGCTATAGCGCCAGGTAACGGCAGCATGGTCGATGAGCGAGTCTAAAAATTCCGTATAACCTTTGTAGCCAGGTAGCATTTCGCGGTTCAGACTGCCAAAATATTCGCGACCAAAACTCTCCAGGAAAATGACGACCACATTCTTCCTCTCTCTACCATCCCTACCTTCCCTACTTAACCTACCATCCCTACTTAACCTACTCTCCCTACTACCCTCATGTATCGGACTATAGATACCCTCCAGTTCCTGCTCGTCGGTAAAGAATGCCGGTCTGTGGTAGGAGTTCTTGCCAATGGTGCGCAACATGGAGAAGGGCGTGTTCAGAATCAGCGAGGCATCGTTGGGGCGGATAATAAACTGGTTGGCAGTACTAATCTTGATGGGGCGGTTGTCCCACAATCCTCCTCGCATACCTGCCCAGCACAAATAGGCAGCGATGAGCAGCGAGCATGTCTGCACCAGATAGTAGCGCCCCTGTGGCCGTACTTGTGGCCTGGGGGTGCGATAGCATTTGTACAGGAACACCATCAGCACGATGAATAGCAACACCAGATACCAGTGGCGCAGGAATTCGTAGCCTACGATGGTACCCAGTTTGTCGTCTCCACCAAACTCACTGAAAAAAGCAATGGTGGTGCGACGGGCTGTATATTGGAAATACACGGAGTCGCCTAAGTTCATGGCTAGGCCCAAACCATTGACCACCACATAAAGCCATTTGCAGATGTGTTGCCAGCGTACGGTTTCTTTCAGGTGTAAGGGCAGGAAGACCATCAGCACATACAGCGCATTGGTATAGGCGATGGCCGAGGTGTCGAAATAAAGCCCTCCTACGACGATGCTCCAGGCCTGAAGGGAAAAGACATGCTCATAGGTGCTCAGGTTTTCCAGCAGGAAAGCCAGTCGCGTCACCCCATATGCCACATACAGGAGTAGCATATTGATCATCAGCGCCCAAGGTGCAGCAAGCCTTCTCTTATCTCTCATCTTTCCTCTCTCCACTTTCCACTCTCAACTGATCCTTCGTCATTCGCTCCATATACTGTTGGATAATGGCCTTCAGCTCGCGCTCCATCTGACCTCTCACCTCTAACCTCTCACCTCTTCCATCTGACATCAAATTGTTCTTCATCAGCGAGTCGCTGAGGGCATACAGACCAATGCTCTTCTGTCCGTCGAACTGTAGCACATGCTCGTGTTTCACATACTGATAGATGCCATTCATATAGTTCACGGCCCAGGTGTCCTCTGCAGGGGTGTTCAGCAAGTCGATGCCAAAGGCAAAGTAGGGCTTGTCGTAGTTCAGCATCCCCATCACTGTAGGCAGAATATCAATCTGCTGGGCAATCTTATCCTGCATCTCAGGCTCTCGACCGGGCTCATATATAATAATAGGTGAACAGAATCCCCCCAGGTCGGTCTGGTAGTATTCGTGGTCCGAGAGGTTGGTATGGTCGCTGGTCAGCACAAAGATGGTGTTCTTAAACCACGGTTCCTTGCTGACCTTCTGGAAGAACTTGCCAATGGCCATGTCGGTATAGCGGATGCACTTATGGATGATGATACCCTCCTCGGGATAGACCTGCTCGTATTGCTGGGGAATGACATAGGGATGGTGCGACGAGGCTGTAAAGACTGCCGTCATAAAGGGCTCTTTCATCTCCGACATCTTGGTGGCATAGTACTGCAGGAAGGGCTCGTCCCAGATGGCCCACATGCCGTCAAAGTCGTCATCACCTCCAAAACGCTTGTCGGCATCATAGTCCTCACGACCGTAGTATTCCTGGAAACCAGTACTGCGGGCAAAGGCCATAAAACCCATAGACCCCCGTTGGGCACCATGGAAGAAGGCGGTCTGGTAGCCTTCATCAGCCAATAGCGAGGCAATACCACTGACATGGTTCATCGAGGCTGGCGTCAGGAAGAAGGGCTCTACGAACATGGGAATGCTCGACAGAATCGAAGGCATGCCATCGATGCTCTTGCGACCATTACAATACGAATGGGTAAAGGTGATGCTCTTGCTGATAAGCGAGTCGACACAGGGCGTATAGCCTTGATAGCGCCCATGGTCTAACGATCGGTTCAGCGCTCCGATGTATTCACGCCCGAAACTCTCGACAATGAGTACCACCACATTCTTCTTCGTAAAACAGGTGTCATGGACCGTACTGTCATTGGGATAATGCTCGGGGTTATAGATGTTTTTCAGTTCCTGCGGGTCGGTATAATATTCAGGCACCACAAAGACTGCCTTGCCAATGGTCCTGTAGAGCGAAAACGGGGTGTTCAGCACCAAGGCTGCTTCCACAGGACGGTTTGCATATTGGTTGGCATTGCTAATGGTGATGGGACGCACTGCCGTGGTAAACCCTCCGCGAATACCTGCCACCACAAACGGGGCTAATGCTACGAGCGACAGGAGTGTTGCCAGACTATAGTGCCACCAGCGGAAGTCTTCCTTGCGCAGGGTGGTGTCGCGATACAGTTTATAGAGTGCCCACATGATGAGGGCGAAGAGCACCAGCAGATAGGCATGGCGCAGTGTTTCCGTCAGGAAGATAAATCCCAAGTTGCCTTCGTTCGAGAACTCGCTGAATATCGTGGTGGTCGTACGCCTCATGGTATAGCGGAAATACACGGCATCACACAGGTTCACCGCCAAGGCCAGTCCATTGACAATCAGATAGAGCCAACGGCACAGCAGACGGTAGGACCTCGTTTCCTTCCCATGCCAGGGCAGAAGCATCAGCACAATATAGGGGATGTTAGTGACCAGAATGGCACTGGTGTCAAACACCAGTCCTCCTGCCAGCATCTCCATCAGGTGACTGGTGGTCAGTCCCTGTTCGAAATAACTATAGTTTACCAGCAGATAGACCACGCGGGCCAGCTGGTAGACGATAAACAGCAACAACAGGTTGTACAGCGTTGTTGCCAATGGCGCCAGGAGTCGTAATTGTCGGGAATTCATCATACGCGCTCTACTTGGTGGTTCCTAATTGGTTGATATGTTGCGAGGCAGTCTGCAGAATGGCCATGCCCTTTCTGATAAGCCCTTGCCCATCACTGCTCTTGTCGACAATCAGTCGGTTGGCATTCAGGTCATACACGGCAAATCCGGTACTGTCCTTCATCGTGATACCATTATTATAGGTATGGGTGGCGAAGGGATAGCGGTAGTTGCTGCTCAGCACGTCGCGACTGAACACATAGTCGTCGTGCCTGATGCCCAACTGTCCCAACAGGGTGGCAGGCAGGTCTGTCTGGTTACAGATCTGTTCGATACGCCGCGGTTCTTTGATGGCTCCTCCCAACCACAGCATGGGCACATGGTCGTGCTCCTCGTGGTCTTCATCCACTCCGAAATAGGTGTAGCCATGGTCGGGCAATAGCACAATAAGCAGGTTGTCCCACTGGGGGGTCTGTCTGACCTTGTTGATGAAGTCGCCCAGACAACCATCCAGGTAGTTGAAGGCATTGGGTATCTCGTCCTTCAACCGGTGGGTAGGCACATCCCATGGTTCGTGGCTCGACAGCGTTGAATAGCCGATAAGATAGTGGCTGCCGGCATCAAACCTGGTTACCTCATCATACAGGGTGGCAAAGGTGATGTCATCGCGCACACCCCATTTGGCACTGTTCTGCTCCTCGGCAGCATAGTCTTTCATCCAGATAAAACGCTCAAAACCAATGGTCACCAGATAGCTGCGCATATTGGTGAAGTTGATGTCTCCACCATACAGATAACTGGTCTTGTAGCCCTCCTGCAGCAGTGATTTGGCCATGCCAGGCAGGAAACGGCTCTTGGCGGGCATCTTCATCACCGACGAGCGTGGAAACGAGGGATACCCACTCCACGTACAGAGTGTTCCGCGGTCGGTACGATAGGAATTGGCATAGCAGTTGGCAAAGTAGACACCTTCCTGTGTCAACTGGTTCAGGTGGGGCATGATGTCCTTGCGCCCGCCAATAGCCTCGGTAAAGATACCCCCACAGCTCTCCAACAGGATGACGATGATGTTGGGACGTTCACTGCGCAGCACACTATCCACAGCCACACTCTCGGTAGGGTAGAGACCCTCCATCAGCTGGGCACGCTCCGACTCCTCCATAAATGCATAGTCGGGCACCTCATTGGCATCATGCTCTAACGATGCCAGGAAGTTGAATACGGGGTTGACGGCGGCATGATTCAGGAAGGTGGTCTGCGAATAGTACACCTGTCCGATGTTGGTGGTCGACTCACTCAACCCTCCTCTGATACCAATCACGATGAGTGGAATGCACACCAAGGCTCCTACTGTTCCTACCAGACGATGGCGGGTGGGGGTGAAGTGCATCGGAGGACGCACATAGCCCAACCAGATAAGGAGGGCGACGACCACGAGGATGATGAGTCTCACCAACAGATAACCTGCTGACACACTGGCCATGGCCTCGGTGGGTGTCGTAAGGTATTGCAGACACGAACTGTCCAGCTTATAGTTCCAGAAAGGATACAGACTGGTGTCGGCCACAAAGGCCAAGGCAAAGGCCATGGCGATGAGGACGAAATAGCCTCTGCTGATGGTGGTCAGCACCCGGTGTGTCCACCACAAACTGACAACAGTCAATAGGAAAGGTACAATCAGAAAATAGAGTGCTGTGCTCAGGTCGAGCGTCAGTCCATGACCGATAACCTCCCACATATCACCCACACCAAACGCATGCCCTTCTCTGCAGCCAATCATAAAGCCCACCTTGGCGATGATGAATATCATCACCGTCCACCCATAAGTCTTAATCAGGTATAGCACTCGCTCTTTCATGTTAAACTATACCTGCTGCATATCATGCAGCTTCTTATAATACCCATCCTGAGCCAACAGTTCCTCATGACTGCCGCGTTCCACAATTCTTCCCTCGTGCAACACACAGATCTCATCGGCATTCTTAATGGTCGACAGTCTGTGGGCAATGGCTACCGTGGTACGTGTCTTCATCAGTCGCTCCAAGGCATCCTGCACCAGTCGCTCACTCTCGGTATCAAGGGCCGAGGTGGCTTCATCTAAAATAAGGATGGGTGGATTCTTCAGAATGGCACGGGCAATGCTGACACGCTGGCGCTGACCACCACTCAGCCTGCCTCCTCGATCACCGATATTGGTGTCAAACTGCTGTTCCGACTGCATGATGAAGTCGTAGGCATTGGCAATCTTGGCAGCTTCGGCAATCTGCTCGTCTGTGGCATTATCCACGCCAAACGAGATATTATTCCTAAACGAGTCATTAAACAGGATGGCCTCTTGGTTCACATTACCAATCAACTGGCGCAGGTCGTGGATACCCAAATCCTTCACATTAATGCCATCGATGAGCACCTCACCCTCCTGCACATCATAGTAGCGGGGGATGAGGTCTACCAGTGTCGACTTGCCGGAACCCGACTGCCCCACAATGGCAATGGTCTTACCCTTCGGAATCGTCAAATTAATATCCTTCAACACATAATGTATTTCTGCTTTTTCTGCGTGCCCTAACCTATTCGTGCCATTCGTGCTATTCGTGTTCGTCTTACTTTCTGCGTGACCTAGATTATACCCGAAGCTCACATGCCTGAACTCAATCTGATGTTCGAAACTTGCGATATGCTGCGGGTGCTCCACCTCCTGGATACTATCCTCAGCCATCAGAATCTTGTCCACACGCTCCATCGAGGCCAGACCCTTGGGGATGTTATAACCAGCCTTCGAAAAGTCCTTCAGGGGATTGATGATAGAGTAGAGCATCACCATATAGTAGATGAAGATAGGTCCCGACAGCGCCTGGTAGTTCAGCACCAACACACCACCAAACCACAGCACAATGACAATCATGATGGTGCCCAGGAACTCACTCATGGGGTGTGCTGACGACTGGCGGATATTGACGCGCATGATGTCGTCGCGATAGGCGGAGTTGATCTTGTCAAACCGCTGGTTCATCTTCCCTTCAGCACAGAAGGCCTTGATGATACGCAGACCGCCTAAGGTCTCTTCCACCTGACTCATCGTATCGCTCCACAGGGCCTGGGCCTTGATGCTCTGGGCCTTCAGCTTACGGCCTACATAACCCATAAACCAACCCATGATGGGGACGATGATGAGCGTAAACAGTGTCAGCTGCCACGAGATGAAGATGAGTGCGGCAAAGTAGCTGATGATGAGGATGGGGTTCTTAAACAGCATTTCCAGCGACGACATGATGGAGTTCTCTATCTCCTGCACGTCACCACTCATGCGGGCAATGATGTCACCCTTGCGCTCTTCCGAGAAGAATCCCAGTGGCAGTGAGGTAATCTTCTGGTACAACTGGTTGCGGATGTCTCTCACCACACCAGTACGTATAGGGATGATGGTCGCTGCTGCCAGGAAGTAGGCACCGGTCTTTAGGAAGGTCGTCGCACCCAGAAACAGTCCTATCAGCAACAGCGTCGTGGTCTGTCCGTAGTCGGCAATGAGTCCGTTCACGTAGTAGTTCATGTTGTTCATCAGCACGGTCTGGATATTCCCCCAGTCCCACGCCATATAACTCGTGGCTGTCTCTGCATCACTGGTCTGGAACAGAATCTGCAGGATGGGAATCAGTGCCGCGAACGAGAAGATGTTCAGCACCGCCGACAATATGTTGAATACAACGCTTAGGACGAGGTATTTCTTATACGGCGGCACAAACCGCCTGAGTACATTCAGAAACTCTTTCATGCTTTTTCTTTAACCATTAACCATGAACCCTTAACCCTTAACCGACAACCTCTCCTAAGAGTGTCGCGCTGGTCGAGCCTATGATGCGCACCCTCACGATTTCACCGATATGATGCCCTGCCTTGGGGAACACCACCATCTTATTCTGCTCTGTACGTCCGCAGAGCTGTTCGCGGCTACGTTTCGAAAAGCCCTCTACGAGCACATCAAACTCCTTACCCTCATCTTTCTTGTTCTGCTGGGCCGAGATCTCCGTCTGCAAGGCGATGAGCTCGTTCAACCTGCGGATCTTCTCCTCTTCTGGGACATCATCGGGCAGATGCTTCGAGGCATAGGTACCGGGACGCTCCGAGTATTTAAACATAAAGGCCGAATCATAGCCCACCTCACGCATCAGACTCAGCGACAACTGGTGGTCCTCCTCGGTTTCACTGTGGTAGCCCACGAAGATATCTGTCGACAGGCCGCAGTCAGGGATAATCCTGCGGATAGCTGCTACGCGGTCCAGATACCACTCGCGGGTGTATTTGCGGTTCATGAGTTTCAGAATGCGGTCTGAACCACTCTGTACGGGCAGATGGATGTGCTTGCACACGTTGGGCATCTCGGCAATAACCTGCAAGGTCTCGTCGCTCATGTCCTTCGGATGACTCGTGGTAAAGCGCACCCTCATCTCTGGCGCCTCCTCTGCCACCATCCGCAGCAAGTGTGGGAAAGAGTTTTCCTCTTTCCATGAATAGCTGTTCACATTCTGCCCCAACAGGGTAACCTCCTTGAATCCCCTGTCACGCAGGTCGCGTACCTCTCTCAATATGCTCTCCACATCTCGTGAACGCTCGCGACCACGGGTGTAGGGCACGATACAGTAGTGGCAGAAATTGTTGCAGCCTCGCATGATGCTCACAAAACCGCCAATCTTATGACCCAGTCCGATGCGCTGGGGCACCACATCGCGATAGGTCTCGTTGGTCGAGAGCTCGATGTTCATGGCCTTATGACCGGTCTCTGCCTGTGCAATAAGGTCTGGCAGCGACAGGTAGGCATCAGGACCAGCCACTAGGTCACAGTGGTGATCCTCCAACAGGTCTTCCTTGACGCGCTCTGCCATACAGCCCAGCACGCCAATGATCAACCCTTTCACCTTGCCCCCTTCACCCTTAACTCTTTGTCTCCGCAAAGCGTCGAGTGCCTCCAGACGGTGATAGATTTTCTGCTCGGCATTGTCGCGTACAGAACAGGTGTTCAGGAATACGGCATCAGCCTCGTTCAGTGTCTCTGTGGTTTCATAGCCAGCCATCTGCATCACAGAGGCCACAACCTCTGAATCAGCCACATTCATCTGGCAACCATATGTTTCAATATACAGTTTCTTCATAATTTTTTTCTTCTTTTCGGCTGCAAAATTACGAAAAGTCGAGCGCAAAACAAAGAAACTTGTTTCTTTTTTTGCCGAGACGGAGTAATTTCGCTGTCTCTGACAGCAAAATTACAAATTATTTTCTTATCTTTGCAGGCAAAATAGATTTATTAACGTATGGAACTGATAAAGAACAAGGAATTTGGCGGGGAACGTCCGCTTTTTGCCACCCATGACCTCCGCTTGGAGAATGTCATCATCACCGATGGCGAGAGTGGCATCAAACAGTGCCAGAACATGCAGGCCTCCGGTTGCCGCTTCTATGGCAAGTATCCCTGGTGGCATGTCGATGGAGCCCTCATCGAGGACTGCTACTTTGCCGTGGGTTCGCGTTCAGCCATCTGGTATACCAACGACCTGGTGATGCGCCGCTGTCGCATCGATGGTCCGAAGTTCTTCCGCGAGATGCATAACGTGGAACTCGAGGATGTCAACATCACCGATGCTGACGAGACCTTCTGGAAAATCAAGGACCTGCGCCTGAAGAATGTCACCCTGCATGGGGGCACCTATCCTTTTATGTTCAGCGAGAACATCTATGTCGACGGACTGAACAGCGATGCGAAGTATGTGTTCCAGTACTGCAAGAATGTCGAGGTGCACCATGCCAAGATCCTTACCAAAGACTCCTTCTGGGAGTGCGAGAATGTCACGGTCTACGACTCTGACCTCGATGGCGAATACCTCGGCTGGCACTCGAAGAATGTACGCTTGGTAAACTGTCACCTGACCGGCGAACAGCTGCTGTGCTATACCGATAACCTCATCCTCGAAAACTGTACCTTCGATAAGACTTGCGATCGTGTCTTTGAGTACTCTACCGTCCAGGCTGACATCCGTGGCCATATCGAAAACATCAAGAACCCCACCTCTGGCCATATCGTCGCCGACTCCATCGGTTCCGTCACCCTCGATTCCCACGTCCGCCAACCCAATGATTGTGTCATCGAAGTAAGAGGTAAGAAGTAAGAAGTATTTCTGCGCTTTCTGCGCTTTCTGCGGGACTTATAATATCAGTGTGATCTGTGCGATCTGTATGAAATAACTTTTTTTCTGTGTTTTCTGAGATTTCTGTGTGACATAAAAAGATGACTTATAATTTCGACGAAATTATTGCCCGAAAAGGCACAGGCTGCGTCAAGTGGGACACTCCCTGTCCGGTGCCCGGCGCTTTTCCGCCGGTCTCTCCCTGTTCTGTGCTCAGCGGTTCTGCCGCTGAGGCCGCCTGTCAGGCGGCATCCCTCCCGCTCATTCCCCTCTGGGTGGCCGATATGGACTTTGCCGTAGCCCCTGCCATTCAGGAGGCTGTCAAACGTCGTGCCCAGCACCCTGTCTTTGGCTACACCCATGTTCAGGACGACTACTACGAAGCCGTCATTTCATGGTTCAAGCGCCGCCATCAGTGGCATATCCAGCGCGACTGGATCCTCTACACCACTGGTGTGGTCCCCGCCATGTCAGTAGCCATCAAAACCCTGACCATGCCCGGCGAAAAGGTCCTCATCCTCTCTCCCGACTACAACTGTTTCTTCTCCAGCATCCGCAACAACGGCTGCGAAGTTTCCGAGTGTGTGTTGCGGTTCCCCCGCAACAACGACCAAAATTCGTCCTGTATGTCGCGTTGTCAAAGCGATGAAAACCCTCGCTTCACCATCCCCTGGGATGATTTCGAATCCCTCTGCGCTGACGAAAAGACCACCGTCTTCCTCCTTTGCAATCCTCATAACCCCACAGGCCGTGTCTGGACCCGCGAGGAACTGCAGCGCATGGCTGACATCTGCCACAAGCACCATGTGCGCATCGTGTCTGATGAGATCCACTGCGAACTCATCATGCCCGGCCACACCTTCGTGCCTATGGGCACAGTAGACCCCGAGGCCATCATCCTGAACTCCCCCTCGAAGTCGTTTAACATCGCAGGTCTCCAGATGGCCAACATCATCTGTCAGGATGCTGAAACGCGTCGACGTCTGGACCGCGCCATCAATATCAACGAGGTCTGCGATGTCAACCCCTTTGCCCCCGAGGCCGTCAAGGCCGCCTATAACGACAGCGAGGACTGGATTGATGCTCTCAATCTCTACCTCTGGGACAACTACCGTGCCCTCTGCGATTTCGTTGCCCAGCACCTCCCCCAATGGCGCGTCATGCCCCTCGAAGGCACCTACCTCGTCTGGGTCGATGTCTCCGCAGCCTGTTCGGTGAACGGCGATTGTGTCGCCGGGCCTTCTGCAGTCACTGTTCCCGACGGTTCTCCGTCGGGCTCTCCCACCACTGTTTGTTGCGACTCTGTCGCAACCTATTGCGACCACATCCTTCAGCAGACCGGCGTTTGGCTCAACCCTGGCACGATGTATGGTCCCGTCTCTGGCGAGGGCTGCCTCCGTATCAACATCGCCTGTCCCCGGTCCCTCCTCATGGAAGCCCTTCAGCGCATTTCTGCGCTATCTGCTTGATATTTCTTTTTTTTTATAATTTTAAATAAGATTTTTTATAATTTTGAGGCCGTTAGGCCGACCCTTAAAATATAGTTATGAATAAGAAATCAGAGGTAAATTTCTGGTCAGTGACATGGGGCGTCCTCATGGCTGTCCTGTTTTCTGCAGCCGCTGCCTACCTGGGCCTGAAGGTCGGTCAGGTGTTCGAGGCTGCCATTCCCATTGCCATCATCGCCGTAGGTGTCTCTGCTGCTGCCAAGCGTAGCAATGCCTTGCGCGAAAACGTCATCATCCAGTCCATTGGCGCCTGTTCTGGTGCTGTGGTCGCTGGCGCCATCTTTACGCTTCCTGCCATCTATATTCTGCAGGCGAAGTACCCCGAGATGAGCGCCGACTTCCTGAAGATCTTCATCGCCTCCCTGTTGGGTGGCGTGTTGGGCATTCTGTTCCTCATTCCCTTCCGCCGCTATTTCGTCGAAGCCCCACAGGAACAGTTCCCCTTCCCGGAAGCCACTGCCACCACCCAGGTTCTCAAAAGTGGCACCTCTTCTGAAGCCCCCGCTCCTGCCACTGTGCCCGATGCATCAGCATCGGGGGCTTCTGCCGCTGGTTCGGTGCCCAGCGATTCTGTCGCTGGGACCTCTGCTTCCTCCCAGGCGCGTCCCCTGCTCATTGCGGGCCTCGTGGGCGGTCTCTACGATTTCATCGTGGCTACCTTTGGTTGGTGGAACGAAAACGTCACCTCGCGCATGATACCCTTTGGCGATGACCTGGCCGAGAAAGCCAAGCTCGTGTTTAAAAACAACACCGGTGCTGCCGTCTTGGGCTTGGGCTATATCATCGGTTTCCGCTATGCCCTCATTATCACGCTGGGCTCGCTGTTTGTGTGGTGGCTCGTAGTGCCCGGCATGGCCCTGCTGTTCCCCGACACCATCCTCAATGATTGGAACCCCGCCATCACGACCGCTGTGGGCGACATGTCTCCCGAACAAATCTTCACCTCTTACGGTAAATCGATTGGCATTGGTGCCATCGCCATGGCAGGCATCATTGGTATCATCAAGTCGTGGGGCGTCATCAAAAGCGCCGTAGGCCTCGCCACAAAGGCCGGCGCCTCAGAGCCCTCCGCCTCTTCTGCCGCTGGTTCGGTGCCCAGCGATTCTGTCGCTGGGGCTGCCGGTTCCCCCGCTTCCTCCGCCACTACTCCCGGCGGTTTTCCGTCGGGCTCCTCCGCCGACCTCCCCTTCCGCTTCATCGCCATCTCCTCTATCGTCACCCTCATCCTCACCTTCCTGTTCTTCTGGTTTGGCGTCATGGATGGCAACCTGCTCTTTGCGTCAGTGGCCATCATCCTGACTGCTGTCATTGCCTTCCTATTTACCACTGTGGCTGCCAATGCCATTGCCATTGTGGGCTCGAATCCTGTGTCGGGCATGACGCTCATGACGCTTATCCTAGCCTCGGTGGTTATGGTCGCTGTCGGTCTGAAGGGCACGGGCGGCATGGTAGCAGCACTCATCATGGGTGGTGTGGTCTGTACGGCCCTCTCAATGGCGGGTTCGTTCATTACCGACCTGAAGATTGGTTACTGGTGTGGCACGGAGCCTCGCAAACAACAGACGTGGAAGTTCCTGGGTACGCTGGTCAGTGCCGCCACGGTGGGTGGTGTCATGATGCTGCTCAACGAGACCTATGGCTTCGCCTCGGGTGCACTGGCTGCTCCACAGGCTAATGCCATGGCTGCAGTCATCGATCCGCTGATGAATGGGGTAGGAGCCCCCTGGCCGTTATACGCCATTGGTGCGGTCATTGCCGTGGTACTCACGCTGTGTAAGGTACCTGCCCTGGCCTTTGCCCTGGGTATGTTCATCCCCATGGAACTCAATGTCCCCCTGGTCATCGGTGGTGCCATCAGCTGGTATGTCACCAGCCGCTCCAAGGACGAAGCCGTCAACAAAGCCCGTGGTGAGAAGGGCAACCTCATCGCCTCTGGTTTCATCGCCGGTGGAGCCCTCATGGGAGTCATCAGTGCCCTGTTGCGCTTCGGAGGCATCTCGTTCGATTACGCCATCTGGTGGGCTAACCCCCTCTCCGAACTCTGCTCCCTCGTTGCGTACATCCTCCTCATCCTCTACTTCATCCGCGCCACCAAACCTGCAAATACGCACTAAATCGGGGGTACTTCCCCCGGTTTAGCGGCTAAAAATAGAAAAAAATGCGCTTGATGTGAAATTTTTCGCCAAAAAGTTTGCGAGATTCGAAAAAACATATTACCTTTGCACCCGCAAATCAGAAATGAGGCGCATTTTTCTGCTTCAGTAGCTCAGTTGGTTAGAGCACCTGACTGTTAATCAGGGGGTCGTTGGTTCAAGCCCATCCTGAAGCGCCAAAGAAAGAGTCCTGTAAATCAATGATTTACGGGACTTTTCTTTTTCTCACATTTCAAAGTTGCACCCATTTTGCACCCAATTCCATGCTCCATATAGGGCTTGCACCCACTCCTTTGCAGAATTAAC
>JAEEGH010001347.1_pt1 | contig 71504 bp, 57 predicted proteins | sample 9134181 | NCBI WGS metagenome assembly JAEEGH01 (sample SAMN16246544, study PRJNA631951) | gut metagenome | biome: gut microbiome; feature: rumen; material: DP-attached | host: Bos | place: Iran: Karaj | collected 2018-10 | reverse complement strand
CTTGGATACAAGATCGGCAATAATGGCGCGTGAGCCGTCGGGCATAGTGCCGTTGATGCTATAGGTCTTCTTGAAACCCTTGACCTTGATTTTGCCGTTTTGCAATTCATACATGTTGAACCCCAAGGCCTTGCGCTGCAAGTTCTCGGTCAGCATCTTTTTCTCGTCACCTTTGTCCTTGCTGTAGAGTTGTACAGTCATCACCATATCTTCCCACTGTATCTCAAAACGGGTGTTGCTGTTGAAGGTGACAAAGCCGTCGTCAGGAGTTTCAAACGTTAGGTTATAACGGCTCCATGTGTAAACTGACGCGCTAGCGTCGGTCACGCCAGCCAGCAGCATGATCAGCATTAAAGCGAGTATGTTGATGAGTCGTTTTTTCATTGCTGGAAAAATTTAATGTGACAATTGTTTTTGCACGTCATCCAAGTAACGGTTCCATTCCTTTTTAGTGCCACGGAACACGTTTAGGTCAACGTCACCTTTCACGCCGGCGACATTCCCCTCGTGGCTGAACTGCTGGATGCAGTGCGGCATCTCAGGTAACAGGTCAGGGCTAGTGAAAGAGCACAGCCACAGGTCATGGTCGCCCAGCATATCCTTATAATACTTGCCATAACCGTCCAGGTTGGTGTAGATCATCACGGGATAACCCTTATCGTTGAGGATGTTGATCATGTCCAACACGCGCTCCAGGGCAAGCTTGCGGTCGATGTTTACACCATTTCCCCAATCATCCTCAAGATCGATGACCAATGGCAAGTCCATCGGCTTCCCCTTGATGACATTAAGAAAATTGTCGGCTTGTTCTTTGCCAGAACGATTCTTGCGGAAGAAATGGTAAGCGCCCACCTTTAGGCCCGCATTACGGGCTCCGGCATAGTTTCGCTCAAAGGCATCGTCCTGGTAAGTCTTGCCCTCACTGGCCTTTATGAAGACAAACTGGTAATTGTCGTCACTCACCTGGTCAAAGTCAATCTCACCGTTGTGTTTCGACACGTCGATGCCCGCTATGGGATAGCGGTAGCGGTCAACATTTACCGAGTGGGGCAATATATAACGCCGTCCCACATAGAGACCAAACAAAACAACAAGTACTGCTACCCCAAGGAGGAGCAGCCACTTGATGTAGTCGGGTCTTGTAGGGACTTGGCGTTTACCCATAGGCAGTCAAGGGGTTAGAATAATGGGACACTACTGGGGGCGTTCACCCACCTCATCTCAAATTCCTCCTGGGTGCTGACAAGGAACAGAATACCCTGGACGAAGGAGACAATCTGAGTGACAACGGCGAGGGCGCCACAGGACAGGATGCTAGCCACTAGGAACAGAATTCCGGCGTTGGTCTTGCCAATATAGAAATAGTGCAGACCGATGGCGCCAAAGAACAAAGCCAGGATAGCGGCAACACCGCGGCTCTTGCCCGACGGGCCATTGGTGAACACGCTATCGAGACTCGACAGTGGTTGTCCGCTGAACTGCTGCTGTTGCTCTTGGTCAGCATATGAAACGTTAGTCTCGGCACCGCAGTAAGGGCATTTCACACGATTAACTCTCTCTTGAGTGCTATATTGCTTTCCGCACTCGGGACACTGATGGATATACATAATCTTATTTAGGTCTTAGGCTTTAGGTTTTAGGCTTTAGGTGGTGTCACCATTGCTTCAACCCTTAGCAATTAAACTTATCTAATCATTAGACACTCCATTTCTCCAAAAAGTTGCATCTATAGTCAAATTTTTTAATGCTATTTTCAAAATTCAGACTTTTTCACCATCACTGAACGAATTAGCCAAAGCATTTATCATCTTACTTATTTCCAGTATCAATTGTCTTGCATCAGACAGTTGATCTTGGTTTAGGTAATGCAGTTTCTCGCAAATCACGAGTTGCGTTGATAATTCCCATAAAGAACCTCTTGACATCAACAGATATCTCACAAACTCCTTATTGGTCCCTCGGCCACGGCCTTCAGCAATATTTGAAGGAACTGATACAACAGCCCTGCGCATTTGGTCTGATAGAGCATATTGTTCTTCAATAGGCAATAGCTTAACAAGCCTATAAATTTCAGAAGTCAGATCAATGGCTTTTTGCCACACCTTCAAATCCTGATAATTACTTGATTTCACCATAGAACCTAAAGCCTAACACCTAAAGCCTAACACCTAAAGCCTAAAGCCTAACACCTAACGCCTAATTAACGCTTACGCTTAGCGTTAGCGCGCTGCTGCTGTTGCTGCAACTTTTGTGCTTCCTCCAAGCGGGCCATCCATTTGCTCTTTTTCTTGGGCTTCGCAGAGTTGGCGGCAATGGCCGCGCGCACCTTATCCTCAGTGACGAACAATCGGGAGATATAAGTCTGGATGATCGTGATCAGCAGTGATAAAAAGTAGTAATAACTCAAACCTGAAGCATAGTTGTTGAACCAGAACAGGAACATCAACGGCATCAGGTACATCATCCACTTCATGCCCGGCATTGACTGTGACGAAGGCTGTGACTTGGTGGTGAGGTAGGTGTAGATGATGTTGGTCACGGTCATCAACAGGCAGAACAAGCTCAAGTGGTTACCAAACAGGCTCGAAATGATAGGAATCTGGGCGCCCCACTCATAGACCTTGTCAGGGGCACTCAGGTCATTTGCCCACAGGAATGACTGCCCGCGCAGCTCGATACACGAGGGGAAGAAGGTGAACATCGCAATCAGGATAGGCATCTGCAGCATCATGGGCAGGCAGCCGCCCATCGGGCTTGCACCCGCCTGACGGTAGAGCTCCATCGTCTTTTGCTGCTTCTTCAGGGCATCCTCTTGGTTGGGATACTGTTCATTGATCTTGGCAATGTCGGGAGCCAGGATACGCATCTTGGCCTGTGAAACGTAGCTCTTGTATGTCAAGGGCCACAGGACAAGCTTGATGATGATAGTGAGCACAAGGATAATGATACCGTAGCTACTAATGAATTTGCCCAGCCAGTCAAACACGGGGATAATCACGCCCGTGTTGATCACGCGGAACAGCCACCAGCCCAGGGGAATGAGTCGTGTGAGCTTCAGGTCCTCCTTGGGCGAGTACTTGTCATAGCTCGACAACAGATGGTAGCGGTTAGGACCTAAGAAGAAGTAGAACGAAGCGACATTGGGCTTGTCACTCGAGTATGGGATCATCGTGTGGATTTTCACATCCTTAGTGTACTTCTCATAATCGGGTGAACTGTTATCTATCGATACGCTGGTCATCTTAGCCGTGCTAAAGACGCTGTCGGCGATGAGTACGGTGGAGAAGAACTGGTTTTTGGCACTCACCCATTTGAGTTTGTCTTTCACCTCATCCTCATCATTGCCGTTCTCACTGGTGTTGTCCACATCACCGTCCTTGCCAGCATACTTATAATAGATGGCACTATTGCGCTCCTCGAACTGTTTGCCAAACTCATGGCGAGAGATCTTTTGGTGCCAGTCAAGGTCAACCATGTTGATATTCAGCGGAATTACTCGTGACATGCTTTGCTGCACCATCTCCATGCGCACCATGTAGCTACCAGGAACGAGGGTGTATTTCAAGCCCCATTGGGCGCCTCCCTCAAGCTGTAGGTTCATCAGCACGGTGCTGTCATTGATCTTCTTGGGGGTGAAGTAGAAGTTCTTGGTCTCAAAACGCTGGGTGTTGTTGCTCAGCGTGAAGCTGTACTCGTTATCGCCCTTGTCAAAAAGCACCAACTGCGGCGTCTTGTAGGTCTTATAGCCCTTTAACGTCGCGCGAGAGATGATACCGCCCTTGGTGCTCAGTTCCACCTTCAGGGAGTCGTTCTCGATGGTTACCATCTCTTCGCTGCCAGTTAGCGAGTTGGCAAATGAGCCGTTCTTGGCATACACGTCAAGTGCCTTTTGCACTGCCTGGATGGCCAGATTGTGGACGGCGGGATTCTTGCTGGTCGAGGATTCCACCTCATCCCAAGTCACGGTGGTGTCACCCACGGTCACGGTACCTGTTACATTGCCATCCTTGAGCGAGAGCACAACGCCCTCGTTGTTGATGGCGGCGTTCTCGGCGGGCATACTCTGGAGCACACTCTTCAGGTGAGCCAGTTCATCACTGCTCAGGGTATCGACGTCACCTGCTGAGATGTCGCGGTGCTTGTCGGCCTCCTGGAGAGCAGCAATAGAGTCCATTTGTCGCTGACGCTCGGCCAATTCAGCTTCGCTGGGTTTATTCAGCCAGGTGAAGCCAAAGATGACCAATCCCATCAGCAACAGTCCAATTAATGTGTTTTTATCCATATATGTTTAAAAAGTTTTTTATTCCTATGTCTTTAGTTTTTTACTTGCGGCTTTGTGATTCAATTGCTGCCTCAATAAAGGACATGAACAAGGGGTGGGGATTCAGCACTGTGCTGCTGTACTCGGGATGATACTGTGTACCGATGTACCAGCGTTTGCCAGTCAGTTCCACCACTTCGGCCAGACCGCTCTCGGGATTCACTCCTGCCACGGTCATGCCTGCCGCCTCAAATTGCTCGCGGTATTCGTCGTTAAACTCAAAACGGTGACGATGGCGCTCCTCGATGTCGGTCACGCCATAGGCTTGTGCAACTTTTGTGCCAGCTTTCACGCGGCAGGCATAAGCGCCCAGACGCATCGTGCCGCCCAAGTTGGTCACCGTCTTCTGGTCCTCCATGAGGTCAATGACGTTGTTAGGAGTCTTCTCGTCCATCTCGGTGCTGTTGGCGTCGGTCAGGCCGAGGACGTTGCGGGCAAACTCGATCACCATGCATTGCATACCCAAGCAGATGCCGAAGGTGGGCATGTCATGCTCACGGCACCATTTCAGGGCAACATACTTGCCCTCGATGCCACGCTGTCCAAAGCCCGGCGCGACGACAATGCCGTCATGGTCCTTGAGCAGCTGCTCTACATTGCCGTCATGGATGTGTTCGCTATTGATGTAGTCCAGCTTCAAGCGGCGGTCATGATAGGCACAGGCATGCAACAGGCTCTCGTCGATGCTCTTGTAGGCATCCTGCAATGAGACATACTTGCCTACCAGGCCGATGCGCACCACCTCATGTGCGCCTTTGAGTTTTGCCAGGAAGTCGTTCCACTTGGTCAGGTCGGGCTCTCCCTCACTGCTGAGGCCGGTCTTTTCCAGAATGATGTTGTCGAGGCGCTGCTCATGCATCTTGAGGGGCACCTCATAGATGGTGGGCACGTCCAGCGACTGCACCACAGCGTCGGGGCTCACGTTGCAGAACTGAGCTACCTTCTTCAGCATGGTCGGTGGCAGCGAGTGCTCGGTGCGCAACACCAAAATGTCGGGCTGGATACCCTCCTGTTGCAGCAACTTGACGCTATGCTGGGTAGGCTTGGTCTTGAGCTCCTTAGCAGCGCTGATATAGGGGACATAGGTCAGATGGACGCAAATGCAACGTTTGCCCAGTTCCCAACGCAACTGCCTTATCGCCTCGATAAAAGGCAAGGCCTCGATATCGCCCACGGTACCACCAATCTCGGTGATGACAAAGTCATACTTGCCGGTGGTGCCCAATAACTTCACGTCGCGCTTGATTTCGTCGGTGATGTGAGGGATAATTTGGACCGTTTTTCCCAAATAGTCGCCACGGCGCTCCTTGTCAATCACGCTTTGATAGACGCGACCCGTGGTGACATTATTGGCACGAGTGGTTTTAATGTTGGTAAACCGCTCATAGTGTCCCAAGTCCAAGTCTGCCTCGTGGCCGTCAACCGTGACATAGCACTCTCCGTGCTCATAAGGGTTAAGGGTGCCCGGGTCGATATTGATGTAGGGATCAAACTTCTGGCACGTCACTCGATAGCCGCGCGAGAGCAGCAGTCGTGCTATGCTCGAAGCGATGATGCCTTTACCCAGCGACGAGACCACGCCGCCAGTAACAAAAATGTATCTTGTTTCCACTTCTTTTTTCATGATTTCAAATTAACCGACAAAGATACATCTTTTTTTCCAATAATCACGGGTGAAAACTCAGAAAACTAGCCAAGCACTTCCACTTTGATAGTTCTTGCATCAAAGTGATAGAAAAATGGTTAGTGCATTGGGCGGATTACCAATGCGATAGGTCTAGAAAGAATAGGGATAGGTGATGTCCCACAGGAAAAGGGCGTGGCCGGGCATAGAGGTGCCGGCGGCGCAACGGTCCTTACGTTCGATGACCTGGCAAAACTCTTCGACGGTCATCTTGTGGCGGCCCACCTCGACAAGGGTGCCGACAATGGCGCGCACCATGTTGCGCAGGAAGCGGTCAGCGGTGATGGTAAATACCCATTGGCCGTCCTCATGGGTCCACTGGGCATGGGTCACGTGGCAGTTGTTGGTCTTGACGTCGGTGTGCAGCTTGGAGAATGAAGTGAAGTCGATGTAGTCCAGTAGTCGTGCGGCAGCCTGGTTCATCAGTTCAAAATCGAGGTCGGGAGGACATTTCCAACTCAACGGGTAGCGGAAAGGGTCTTTCCTCGTGACAGTAAAGTACTTATAGGTGCGGCTTACGGCATCAAAGCGGGCATGGGCGTCATCGTGGACAGGCATGATGCTGTAGATGGCGATGTCGGCCGGCAAGATGGCGTTGAGGCTATGGACGAGGCGGTTGAGATCGGCAATGGGCCGCTCGGTGTCAAAGTGGGCGACCATTAGGCGGGCATTGACCCCGGCGTCGGTGCGTCCCGCGCCAGTGATGGGCGTGGGCGCTTGCAACAGGGTGGCAAGTGCTTCCTCGAGTACCTGTTGCACCGAGGTGTCGTGGGGCTGAACCTGCCATCCATGGAAGTTACCCCCCCTGTAGCCGAGTTGCATGAAGTATCGCATTGCCTGTCGTGATGACCTCACGCTAAGACGCAAAGGCATTAAGCTTTTTAATAAATCATTCTTAGCGCCTTAGCGTGAGGTTGTTGGGAATTATTTCTCCAAATAGGTGTAGCCGTAGAGGCCGCTGCGGAAGTTGCGGACAAACTCGTTGCCCTCGTCACCAGTGATCTTGCCTGAGCGGATGGACTCGCTTACCCAGGTCTCAACATTGCGAACGAGTTGCTTGGGATTGAACTCCACATAGTCGAGTACCTCGGCAACGGTCTCGCCGTCAATCACTTGATCAATCTCATAGTGGTCCTTGAAGACGTTGATATGTACCGCATTGGTGTCACCAAACAGGTTGTGCATGTCGCCCAGGATCTCTTGATAGGCTCCCACGAGGAAGATGCCCAAGTAGTAGTGCTGGCCCGGTTTGAGCTTGTGGACGGGCAGCGAGTGGGCAATACCCTGAGCCGAGATAAAGTTATTGAGCTTGCCGTCGCTGTCACAGGTCATATCCTGCAAAGTGGCGAAGCGCGTGGGACGCTCGTTTAGGCGGTCGATGGGCATCACGGGGAACACTTGGTCAATGGCCCATGCGTCGGGCAATGACTGGAAGAGCGAGAAGTTGCAGAAGTATTTGTCGGGCAGCATGCGGCTTACCGAGCGTAATTCGTCGGGAGCATGCTTCATGTTGCGAACAAGGCCGTCAACGTCGCGGGCGATGGACCAGAACAGTTTCTCGACCATCGCACGGGTGCGCAGGTCGATAAGTCCCAGCGAGAAACGGTCCAGCGCCTCGTCGCGTATTTGCAGCGCGTCGTGCCAGTCCTCTAGCAGGCGGGCCTGGTTGATTTTGTCCCAAATCTCATACATGTCGCGCACCAGTTCATTGTCTTCTTCGCTCACCGTGTCAACCTTCTCGTCCCACTCGGGCAGGGAGGTCGTCTCGAGCACGTCAACAACGAGTACCGAGTGGTGGGCGGTCAATGAGCGTCCGCTCTCAGTGATGATATTGGGATGCTTGAGACCGTTCTTGTTGCTCGCGTCAACGAGGGTATAGACTGCGTCATTGACATACTCCTGGATGCTATAATTCATTGAATGGCTGCTGCCGCTGGAACGTGTTCCGTCATAGTCCACGCCTAAGCCGCCGCCAATGTCGACATATTCCACCTCAAACCCCAGCTTGGCCAGCTGCACATAGAATTGTGAGGCCTCGCGCAGGGCGTTTTTGATGCGGCGTATCTTGGTGATTTGGCTGCCGATGTGGAAGTGGATGAGCTTGAGGCAGTCTTCCAGTTTGTGCTCGTGCAGGTAGTCGATGGCACTGAACAACTCGCTGGTGTTCAGGCCAAACTTGCTGCTATCGCCGCCACTCTCTTCCCACTTGCCGCTACCGCTGCTCGACAGCTTGATGCGGAAACCGATGTTGGGGCGGATGTGGAGCCGTTGTGCCACGATGTCAATCAATTCCAGCTCGCTGAGTTTCTCGACAACGACAAAGATGCGGCGGCCCATCTTCTGTGCCAGCAGGGCAAGCTCGATGTAGCCCTCATCCTTGTAACCGTTACAGATGATGACGGGGTTGGCGTTCAAATCGGTCATGTTGCTGGCGAGCACTGCGTGCAATTCTGGCTTGCTGCCGGCTTCAAGGCCAATATTGAACTTCTTGCCGTGGCCGATGATTTCTTCCACCACTTGCCTCATCTGGTTGACCTTGATGGGATAAACGATGAAATTGGCACCTTGGTATTCATATTCCTTGGCTGCTTTCTTGAAGCAACTGGAAATCTTGTCGATACGGTTATCCAGGATGTCGGGGAAACGCAGCAGCACGGGTGCAGTCACCTTGCGGGAATGCAACTCGTCCATTACGTCGGCCAAGTCGACCGATACGCAATTGCTCTTGGGCGTGACTGTGGCATGACCGTTCTCGTTGATGGAGAAGTACTTGAGGCCCCAGCCTCCGGTGTTGTAGAGTTCGGCGCTATCCTCGATGCGCCATTTGTTGATTGCTGACACGGCGATAGGTTTGTTTTAGTCGTTAATATATATTGTGAGCGCAAAGATAGCCAATTTATTGATTATGGCAATAGCATTATCCTAAAAAGCCGCATGTGGCCGCTCCTTATTCTTATTCTCTTGGTCAATCCTCAAAGGGTGATGCTGGTTCACACAGGCCAAGCTATTCCTCATCATATTAACAATCATTATCGGTTTTTTGTTGTTTTTCATGTGGTAAATCAGATAAAAGAAAAATTATCAACAATAGCTTGTTACAGTGATTAAAAAGTTATACCTTTGCCGCATAATAACAAACATGGTTTAATCCAAATTACAATCTTTTACAAAAGTTATGGTAAATTACAAGGATTTAGGTCTCGTGAACACCCGCGAGATGTTTGCTAAGGCAGTTGATGGCGGCTATGCCATCCCCGCATTCAACTTCAATAACATGGAGCAGTTACAGGCTATCATCAAGGCTTGCGCCGAGACAAAATCGCCTGTTATCCTGCAGGTTTCCAGCGGTGCACGCAAGTATGCCAACCAGACCCTGTTGCGCTATATGGCCGAGGGCGCTGTAGAGTATGCTAAGGAGTTGGGCTGGGAGCATCCCCAGATTTGCCTCCATCTTGACCATGGTGACACCTTTGAACTGTGCAAGTCATGTGTGGACTTTGGTTTCTCGTCGGTAATGATCGACGGTTCGTCGCTCCCCTATGAGGAGAACATCGCCCTGACCAAGAAGGTCGTTGAATATGCCCACCAGTATGACGTGACCGTTGAGGCCGAGCTGGGCGTTCTCGCTGGCGTTGAGGACGACGTTGTTGCCGAGGAATCACACTACACCAAGCCCGAAGAGGTGATCGACTTTGCTACCCGTACTGGTTGCGACTCGCTGGCTATCAGCATCGGCACCAGCCATGGCGCTTACAAGTTCAAACCCGAGCAGTGCACCCGTGACCCGAAGACCGGTAAGCTCGTTCCTCCTCCCCTGGCATTTGACGTGCTCGAGGAAGTGGAGAAGAAACTCCCCGGCTTCCCCATCGTGCTGCACGGCTCATCAAGTGTGCCCCAGGAGTATGTAGACATCATCAACACCCACGGTGGTAACCTGCCCGATGCCGTTGGTATCCCCGAGGATCAGTTGCGCAAGGCTGCCAAGAGCGCCGTTTGCAAGATCAACATCGACAGCGATAGCCGTCTGGCCTTCACCGCTGCCGTTCGCAAGGTCCTGGCCGAGAAGCCCGGCGAGTTTGACCCCCGCAAGTATTGCGGCCCCGCCCGTGACGAGATGGTTAAACTCTACAAGCACAAAATTATTGAGGTGCTGGGTAGCGACGGCAAGGCCGAGTAATTTAAATCCCTTTAATGATAATGTGGAGGTGCAAAATTTTGTGCCTCCACTATTTTGTTCATTATCAATGGATAACAATCATTTTGAGTAAAAATAATCAAAAAAATCGCCAAATAATTTGGTCAGTTCAGTAAACGGTATTACCTTTGCACCGCTTTACGAAACAAATCTTGCTTTCGTGAGTGCGATCGGGGTGTAGCTCAGTCCGGTTAGAGTACGCGTCTGGGGGGCGTGGGGTCGCTAGTTCGAATCTAGTCACCCCGACATCGCAAAAGAGTGCTGGTAGTCATTGATTATCGGCACTCTTTTATTTTAAAAACGTAACAAAATTCGAGCAAACATGATGAGACGAGTGATTTTGATGGTATTAGGGTTGGTGACGATGCTGCCGCTGGCGGCTCAGTGCTGGCTGGGTGGTGACATCTCGATGATGAGCGCCAATGCCCGCAATGGTGTGATTTACAAGGATTCTTGTGGTGTGACGGTGGATCCTTATGATTTGTTTCGTGAGCAGGGGTGGAACATGATGCGTGTTCGCTTGTTTGTTGATCCCAACAACGCTCCTGGAACTCACCATGACCAGGGCGTATGCCAGGACTTGGACTATGTGACTGACCTGTGCAAGACCATCAGGGCGAGGGGCTTTGAGGTGATGCTCGATTTCCATTATAGCGACACGTGGGCCGACCCCGCCAAGCAGTTTACGCCTAAGCGCTGGGAAGGGTTGGATGCCAAGGCGCTGGCCGACAGCATCTACCGTTATACCCGTCGTTGCCTGCTCGCCTTGAAAGAGGCTGGCATAGTACCCGCGATGATTCAGGTGGGCAACGAGATCACCTTCGGCATGGACTGGCCCGTGGGACGCGTTGACGCCATGGAGGATGCCAATTGGGACGTGTTTACCGCCTTGCTCAAGGCTGGCTGTAAGGCTTGCCGTGAGGTGTGTCCTGGCGCGGGCATCATCATTCACACCGAGAAAGCCGGCCAGTGGCCCATAACCCGCAACTATTATGATCGCTTGGCAGCTGCGGGATTGGATTATGACATCATCGGCCTGAGTTACTATCCCATGTGGCACGGTACCATTCCCAACCTGGGTGCCACGCTCGACTCGTTGGCAGTGCGCTTTCCTGGCAAACCCGTGATGATTGTCGAGGCCGCCTACTATTATCAGCACGACGGCGTGAATCGTGGTGAAGAGGATTTTTCTCAATGTCTGCCTGGCACCATCGAGGGGCAGCGTGAATTTACAGCCCAGTTGGTAAAGGAACTCAACCACCACGATAACGTGACGGGTTTGTTCTGGTGGTATCCCGAGGAGAATAGCTATGGTACACCATGGCAAGGACGTTGGGGCCTCAATCGCGGCCTATTCAACAGCGCTAACGGCCAGGCTTTACCCGCCCTCTACGAAATGGCCAAGTTCAAGCGTTAGAAGGTCTTGAATAACTTTAAATCTGTGTACTGATGAAAAAGAACAAAACCGTAGGCATCCTGTGTGCAATCTTGTCGGCCGTGTGTTATGGCACCAACCCTTTTGGAGCTTTGCCATTATATGAAGAAGGGGTGAACACGGCGACGGTGCTGGCCCATCGTTTCGGCCTAGCGGTGATATTGTTGTCTGTGGTGATGCTTATCAAGGGCATTTCCTTCAAGGTTACGCGCCACGAGTTCAAAGTGCTGTTCTCGCTGGGCATCCTGTTTGCAGCGTCCAGCATTACCTATTATCAGAGTTTCCACTTTATGGACGCGGGTATCGCTTCGACCATCCTGTTTGTCTATCCCGTGATGGTGGCGGTGATTATGGCAGCCTTTTTCAAGGAACGTGTGACGGGGATGACCGTTGTCGCCATCGTGCTGTCGCTCATAGGCATTGTGTTGCTTTATAAAGGTGGGTCAGGGGCCTCGTTGAGCGTGATAGGCATTGTCCTGTGCATCCTCTCCTCGTTGGCCTATGCCATCTATATCGTCGTGGTCAATCAGTCGAGCATCAAGATGTCGTCGTTTAAGGTCACGTTCTATGCCATGCTGGTGTGTGAACTCACGTTGATACTCTATTCCTTCACGTCGCCCGAATTGTACTTACATGCCCTGCCGTCGGCACGTGCATGGTCGTTTGCCGTTTGGTTGAGCATTGTTCCCACCATCCTCTCGTTGGTGTTCATGACGGTGGCTGTGAATCACGTGGGGGCTACGCCCACTGCTATTTTAGGCGCATTGGAGCCCTTGACTGCCGTAACCATCGGTGTGGTGGTTTTTGGTGAGTTGTTGACTCCCCGCTTGATTGTCGGCATTCTCTTCATCCTCTTTGCCGTGATGCTGGTTGTCTTGGGTAAAGATTTTCACCTGCGCACTATTAAACACGCTGTTTCCCGCCTGTGGCACTGGCGCTGATCAACGTCATTTCGATAATCCTTAAGCTCGGTATCGCCAAATTATTTTCTGATATTCAGCGAGTTATTCCCTACATGGCTTTGTCGGCTATGCCATAAATCATCGTCTCAATGTTTAACCGTGCTACGCACGGGAAATTATTCTAATTTGTTTTAATTTCCCGCTCGTTAGAGCGGTTCTTTTTCCAGACTAACAATTATGACACATCCTTAGATTGGGTGCAAAGATTAAGGGCGCTTTATTTTCGTTGAGTTTGCGGTACTTAGACGCCCAACTGGTCGCGCAGGATGTCGAGTGCTGCGGTGACGTCGTCGCGGCTGACGGTCATGCCTGTGCGATACTCGCCAATGGTGGCTAGCAGGGTGCAGGTGATTTCTCCGTCGCGGCTTTTTTTGTCGTGGCGCATCAATTCCAGCAGTTCGTCGTAATCGTCACAGGTAAAGGGGAAATCGCGGTAATTGTCACGCACGAAGTTGCCCAAGCGGTGAACGTCATCGCCTGGAGATTTAAGGATAAGATGTGATAGTACGGCCTCGGTAACCAGGCCCCATGCCACGGCATATCCGTGTGGCACGGGCTTACCGCGTTTCATCGCCAGGCTCTCGAAGGCGTGCCCCACGGTGTGCCCCAGGTTAAGTGCTTTGCGTTCGCCTTGCTCGTTGGGGTCTCGAGCGACGATATCGACTTTGACTTGCACCGAGTGGCGCAGGCGTTCCAGCAGATTTTCATGGTCGATGGGGGCGTTGAAATCGTGGCCCAGCAGGCTCAGGAATTCGCCACGGTCGCTCAACATGGCGTGCTTGAGCACCTCGGCGAAGCCTGATTTCATCTCGTCAAGTGGTAATGTGTCAAAAAAGCGTGTCGAAATGATGACATCGCTAGCCGGCGCAAAAGCCCCGACCTCGTTTTTCAGCCCATGGTAATTGAAACCCGTCTTGCCGCCTACAGCAGCGTCAACAGCGCCCAGCAGGGTGGTGGGCACATTGATGAACCTCACGCCGCGCTTGAACGTCGCCGCAGCAAATCCGCCTAGGTCAGTCACCATGCCGCCGCCCAGATTGATGATGAGCGAATGGCGCGTAGCCCCCATGCGCTCCATCTCGTCCCACACGCGCGTGACGGTCTCAAGCGTCTTGTTGTCGTCACCGTCGGGGATGGTGATGAGGTGGGATGGGGCGGGGGAGACAAGGCTTGCGGTATTCACATCGGCAATCCACACCGTTAGGTTCGGGTTGACGTTCCTCTCAAGCCGTTCAACCGCCTCAATGACGTCGTTGGTGAAAATGAGGCTCTGTTTCATCAGGGTTAAATAAAAACAAAAAGTAACGATGTAGCAGTCAGCCCTTTTGTAATATTAACCGCCCTACGAGCGGGAAATTGAACAAATTTAATTTTAGAATTAATTTTCTTTTAATTTCCCGTGCGAAGCAAGGTTATAGTTGCAACATTCAGTCTAAGGGCCAATACTATATCATTGTCAAACAAATTACGCGAATTACGATAATAGATAATTCGCGTAATTTGTAGTTCATGTTCAGGCCTTGACGATGCTCAGGGCCACGAGCAACGCGGGTAGTGCGGCGGCCAGTTCGTCCATGTTTTTGTAGACGAGGTCAGCACCGGCTTTGTAGAGGTCTTTTTCGGGAATGGGGCCAGTGGTTACTGCAATGGTGAAGCAACCGGCAGCATGGCCTGCCTGAACGCCGAGGGGCGCATTCTCGATCACGATGCACTGGTTGGATTTTCTCCCTGACTTGGTCATGCCTTTCAAGTAAGGCTCTGGATTGGGCTTACCGTGACGCACGTCGTGACCGGTCACTTTTACCTCTCCGAACAGGCCGGGGAAATCAGTCTCGATGCGCTGTAGCAGCACGTCCTGTTGTGAGCCGGTAACCAAAATCCGCTCCACGCCTGCCTCCTTAAGCGTTTGCAATACCCTCACGGCTCCAGGCATTACGGGAGCCTCGCCCAATTCTTTGAAATAACGGGTCTTCACGCCGTAGAGCGCGCGTGCTTCATCGTCGGTAATGTTCTTACCGGCGCCGCTCTTGAATTTCATCTTGATGATTTCACTGCCCGTCATACCCTCCATGGCATAAAACTCGTCACGGGTACATTTGATGCCGTTCTTCTTCATGAGTTTTACCCAAGCCAGGGTGTGATTCTTCATTGAGTCATACAGCACTCCATCGCAGTCAATGAGTGCGGCAGTGATGTCAAAACCTTTGTGACCTGTATATCTCAGGTATTCGGTGATTGTTTGTTGTAAGGTCATTGTATAAAGTATATTTTATGTTGTATTGATAATGATCTATCTGACGGTGATGTGCAGGCATCCGGCCTTGCGTTCAAAAATCGCATAGCACCGGCCTTGCCGCCTGAAGTCCTGAACGACCTCGGCTAGAATATTTTTCAAATCCTCGAGCGAGACCACCATGCTGGGATCCAGGCAGTCAAACTTCACCCAGCTGATATCGATCGTGGTGCCATAGCGGTGACAGGAGTTCTCGGTCGCGGCACGGTTGCGGCGGCGCAGCTTGCCCACACTGTAATCGGTGCGCGTCAAGCTCGTCACCTTGATGCGATAGGACTTGCCACCACGCTTGTGCACGCTGTCCTGGAACGCATAGCCGATTTCCTTGAGCAGTTGTGCGGCTTTAGGAACAAGATAGGGAACCGATGCCGTGAGGTCATCAAGCATATAGGCGTCACACGAGTAAATCCTGATGAGCGGCTTGTCGATGTGATAGGCGTCGCGCAACGAGGTGATTGGCTTGATGCCGTTGGCCTCGGCGGCGACGAGCTGTAATGCGTTGCTGTCATTGAAGATTTCCTTAAGCGGACGCTGCTCGATATAGGTGGGCAACCGGTGGATTTCGGCATTGGCAATGAGTCCCATGCTGTCACCGGTAATGTTGCGGTTCACTGGCATGGCAGGGGGGGCTTTATAGCCCCATGCAGTGGTATCTTGTTGCTTTTTACTGCCACCAAACCCACATGACGTGACGCTTGCCAGGGCAAGGCCTATCATCAGTAGTAGCAGCGGACACAAGATGTTTCGGTTCATTTATTTTTAGTACGAGTGGTTTCTTGTTTGAAGAAGCAAAATTACAAATAAAAAATGAGAATCCACTTACAATTAGTATTAAAACTCCAAAATTATATGCATTGCAGCTCCAATCGTGAAGCCCAGGATTAGAGTTTTAAAATGAGCTCATGTAGAGACGCAAGTGGCATGCTTATGAGGAAAACATTTTTTAACACGGGATTTCTTGGTCATTGAGCGAAACGGCACTAATTTTGCTAGTTAATGGGAAAATGTTCCCTTAAATGAAAGAAACAAACAGATTGAAGATGATAAATATGAAACGATTAACCGCGTGGCTGCTGGCGTGTGTGCTGCTGGCAGGGCTTTTCTCCTGTGGCGGTCACGGCAAGTTGGATAAGGCTGTGCGGTCGGTACTGGTAAGTGGTGACACGACACGTGCTGCTTATGACTCGCTGTGTTCGCTGGTAACTGAGAATCCGGGCAAATATGGCGACTTCCTCACCCCCGAGGGCAAAATTGACCACAAGAAAATGGCCGATTTCATCGAACAAATCGGGGCTAACCTGCGCCCGCCCATGCATTGGGATACGCGCTCCTATGGTGGTGTGGAAAACCTGTCGCTGACGGTTTATTTTGAGCGTAGCGGCTCGATGGTGCCCTATGACTCGCGTGGCGATGGCGGCCAGTTGAAGAAGTCGGTCAATGACCTGATTAACCACTTCCCTGCCGGGAGCAAGGTGGATATTAACATCGTGAACGACGGCATCTATCCTTATCAGCACACGGTTGACGAGTTCCTCAAGGACCGTGACATCTATGCCAGCACGGCGGGGACGGGCGATGCTAGCTATACCGATTTCCAGTTGATTTTCAATAAGATACTTGAGGCCCAGCGCCCTGGTAACGTGAGCGTGCTGGTGAGCGACCTCATTTATTCACCCAAGGATACCCACGGCGTGAGCCTGGACAAGATCTTCAACGAGGAGAACAGCCTTGCTACGCGCGTGTTTGCCCGTTATAAGGGCAAGAGCGTGGTGGTGCAGCAGTTCTTGGGCGACTATAGCGGCAAGTACTATCCTTATAATAATGTGCCCTTTGAGTATCATGGCAAACGCCCCTATTATCTGGTCATCATCGCCGACAATGAGGTGATGGATCAGTTGGCCCAGGATAAGCGGTACAGCGGTGTGCTGGACGCTCCTGGCGTGCGTAACAGCTACCGTTTCAACCAGGGGACTTCCGAGGTGGAATGTCGTGTTCTGCCCGAGTGGAAGGACAATGCGGGTCGTTTCCGTGTGAAGCATGGTGACGGCATTGTGCTATCAAAGTGTGCCGGCGATCGTGAAACCGGCAAGTTGTGTTTCTCGCTGGCTGCCAATCTGGGCACCTTGCTCAAGGACGACGCCCTGTTGACCGATGCTGCCAACTATGACGTGCAGAGCGTCGACGGCTACACCCTTGTGGTGACTCCTATCGACAAAAGCATGTTCACGGCAAATAACAAAGAGTATCTTGAAGGGATGACCCACATCTTGACGCTTACGGGCGACTTGAAGAGCCCTCGTGACGAGGTGCGCATCTCGCTGCGCAACGAGTTGCCCGCTTGGGTAAAGCAATCGTCCAGTGAGAGTGATACCAGCGCCGGAGGCTCGTTCTCGACAACAACGCTGGGTCTGGAGCACCTGTTGGGAGGCATGTTTGACGCGATGAAGGGCGGCAGCAGTTTCTTTGACGTGACCATCAACTTGCAGCGATAAAACCATTGACTAACGATAAAAGACTACTAACGACTGAAATATGAAACATCTAGTTTATTTGATTATCGGGATTGCTGTGACGGTGTTGTTTTTCATCCTGAGCTGCACTGACGGGTTCAACATCTGGGAGCAGTTGTTTTTCAATCAGGGTTACAACGACAAGATGTACAACCTGGACATGTATCCCGTGATTGCAGCGATCACCATTGCTGTGGCTTGGGGTGGTGCCGCCATCTACTATTATGCCATCAACTCGGTGAAATTCGACCGCTGGTACCACTGGCTGGCCGTGATGGGAGTGGTTGTGGTGCTGGCACCGGTGATTTGCTACATTTATAACGATACCGTGTTTGCCAACAACGGCTTGACCTATATCGGCGAGTCTATCCAGTTTGAGATGCAGACGGTGCTGTTTGCCGCCTTGCTGTACGTCATCGCGTCCTACTCGATGCGGTGGTGGAGCAGCAACTGCCGTCACACGCCGCTGCCCCAATAATTCACAGGCAAACAACTAAAAACTAAGGACAAACAACTAAGGATTAAAATCAATATGAGACTATTCCTTTTTGCCATTGGCGGAACCGGATCCAGGGTGTTGAAATCGCTGCTGATGCTGTCGGCAGCGGGTGTGAGGCCCCTTGACGAGAACGGCAAGCCAGTGAAGGATTTAGAAATCGTGCCGGTCATTATCGACCCCCACAAGGCCAATGAGGACCTGAAGCGCACCGAGGCATTGCTCAACGACTATCGTGAAATCAGGCGCAAACTGTACGGCAACGACCCGAATGCCGACGGTTTCTTTGCCAACCGCATTGTCACCCTGCGTGAGATCATGAGTAACACCAGTGTGACGCTAGGCGACACGTTTATCTTTAACCTGGGTGCTGTGGAAAACGCCAAATTCCGTGAATTCATCGGTTATGACACGATGAACGAGGCTAACCAGGCGTTGACGTCGCTCCTGTTTGCCAACTATCAGCTGGAGAACAAGATGAACATCGGTTTTGTGGGTAGCCCCAACATCGGCAGCGTGGCGCTGAACGAGATCAAGGACAGCAACGAGTTCAAGGCGTTCAGCAACATCTTCCGCCAGGGTGACCGCATTTTCTTCATTAGCTCAATCTTTGGCGGTACGGGTGCCTCGGGCTTCCCCATCATGGTCAAGAACATTCGCCAGGCAGCCAACCTTGAGGGTATCGAGAACCGTGATGCCCTGAGCCGCGCTCCAATCGGCGGCTTGACCGTGTTACCCTATTTTACACTTGAGGGCAATAAGCACGACCAGCGCATCGCCACCAGCGATTTTATCGTCAAGACCCAGAGCGCGCTCTACTATTACAAGAACACGCTCACTGGCGCCAACGATAGTAATGTGAACAGCATCTATTACCTGGGTGATCAGGTGCGCAGCAAGCCCTACCTGTATGACCCGGGCGAGCATGGTCAGCGCAATAATGCCCATTTCATCGAACTTATCGGCGCTTTGGCTCCGCTGGACTTCACCGGTGTGCCCGACAATAAGCTTACCGACCCTGACGGCTATCCCTTGCCCACGACAGCCTACGAATATGCCCTGGCCAAGGACGAGCTGAGTGTCAATTTCCTGACACTGGGCCGCCGCACCCGCCAGCTCATCTATGAGCCGCTTAGCAAGTTCCACTTGTTATTCCTGTTCTTGACCACTGGTTTCAAGGACATCATCGGGCAGGGTTTCACCGAGGATGTGCCCAAGATCAAGAGCGATTTCCTCGCCTCCCAGTTCTACCGCACGCTGGTGGATCATTTCCTCGAGGGATATGCCCAGTGGCTCACCGAGATGAATGACAACATGCGCAGCGTGGCATTCTTCAAGCCCGGCGAAATTGATATGGCCCACGCCATTGAGGGCGTGAACGTGCGTAAAGCGCTGTTCGGTCACAAGAATGTGGATAACAACGTGTTCAAGGCCGAGATGAACCGCTTGAGCAAGGATAATCCCGCCTATAGCGAACACACGGTTGAATTCAAGTTGCTGGACCTGTTCAACAAGGCCGCCCACAAGATATTCACCGAGCGTTACGAGAACATCAATTAGGCTTTAGGCTTTAGGTTTTAGGCTTTAGGCTTTAGGTTTTAGACTATTTATCATCAACAATGAGCGAAATATTATCATATAGCAACAATACGAGCAAGAACGGTGAGGAGGATTGGGTCGCCCATTCACCCTACACCGACGATGACATTGCACGCATCAAGGACCCCGATGGCGGGTTGAGCGAGAATCCCCGCACCGCCATTCCCAGCCCGCTGGCGCAGCTCGACCTGGTGAAAAACGCGTTCAAGCAGCTGGCCAACGAACGTTTGCGTGGCGCCCGCATGAACGAGCGCCTGGTGTCCAATGCGCTTGACGTGGCACAGTTATTCTTTGACTACGAGAATCACAAGGATTACCTGCGCATCATCCGCTGGAATCGTGAGGAGTGCATCGAGCAGTTGAAGGCTAATCCACAGCACCGCCTGTACGGCGAGACCTTGGATTTGTTCCTGCGCAGCGATAAGGTATATAACTTTGACATGCTCAAGGACTGGTATATCCTCATGTGGGACCGTCAGGTGCTGGGCGGTACTTCGCCTGCCAGTGTTGTCATGGCAGCCCCCGCATTGGGAACTATCGACGCCATCAAGGTAGAGCAGGGCGTTAGCCTCTTTGGCGAGACGCGCCACTTGTGGCAGCGCGACGAGGACTTCGTTTACTACATGTATCTGCTGATGAACGCCTATCCCGTGCTGCGCCTGCAGTGTGGAGAGGTCTATTCCTATATGCAGAAGAATCTGGAGCCCCTGCGTCAAAATCGTCCTGAGCTTTATCGCCGCATCGCAACGGTAATTCCTAATCTTGATGCCCTGGACGAGGGTCGCGCCGGAACCGTGCTGGAGCAATTGGAGCACAGCTATGACCCCTTTGGTGGTGGTATTGACGTGAGCGTGTTGGGCGCTAGGTTCTATCACAAGCGCGTACTCGACATCCGCACTGCTGCCAGCGAGAGCGACTTTGTCATCATGCCCACCATGCCCCAGCAGCCTCAAAACGCCATGCCACTCGTGCTGGTAAACGGCTTCAATGGCAGTGTGGAGCACTTCCGCTATATTGATAAGGAATGGGACAGCGCTACTCAGGTCTATGCCGGTAATGTTCCCTTGAATGACCGCAAACTGCCCGACACTTCGATTCAATATCCGTTTGTCACCACCGATGACTTCCTGACCGATACGCTTGTCAGGCTCGATAGCGGCTGCGTGATTGACACCGACCATTTCTTTGACGGCAACCTCAAACCGCGCACACCACAGCCCACCTGTGGCTACCTGCTGCCCTTGAAACCGTTGCTGTTCACTTATTTTGACACCGACTACCTGCGTGGCACCATTGCCGGGCGCCATGTGATGGATATCGAGGAGTTTGCTGACGGCAGCGTGATGGTGACCCTGCGCATCAAGGTCAAGAAAGGCGAGAACCGCTATATCGAGTTGTCGCGCAAGTATTTCCCCATCAATGACCACACATGGACCTTTGACGAGAAACGCGGTACAGGCCGCGTGGTGGGGGCCACGTTGTCAACGTCTATCTTCCCGTTTGTCAAGACCGATGTCAATGACGACTATACCGTCGAACTGTTCACCATGATAGAAAGTGGCGGCGCCACGTTGCGGTTCTACAAGAACGGCATCAAGACCGAAGGTCTGAACGTGCGTGACGCTATCCGCTCCCACTCGGGTTATAGCACCACTTATTATGATGTTGACGGCTCGTTTGACTATATGGAGGTGAGTGTGCAGAATTACCTGGGACGCTCAGGTGGCGTGATTATCCCGCAGTGGAAACCTTATGCCCCCAGTGCCAAGGAACTCATCTTTGCCGTGGACTTCGGTACGACCAACACCCATGTCGAGTGGGCCGAGCGTGGTCAGCCTTCACGTCCGTTCACCTTTGAGTATGGCTCTAACCAGGTGCTTGTAGCATCACTGCACAAGCCCCATTCATTGGAATATGCCGAGCAGGTGCAGCGCGTTGAGTTTGTGCCGCGCGAGATCGACAACGTGTATGGCTTCCCGCTGCGTTCCACACTGGCGCGCAATGAGAACAGCGGTGTGGGCAGCAACCTGTTCAGCGACGTGAATATTCCGTTCCTGTATGAGCGGCGTTATTTCCATGGTTATGAGGTGACGACCAACCTTAAGTGGAAGGGTGACACCGAGTTGGCCAAGGCGTTCCTGCGTGAGCTCACCCTGCTCATCAAGGCCAAGGCCTTGCTCGAGAACGCCGATTTGCGCCGCACCGAGATTGTTTACTTCTATCCCGTGAGCATGGGCGGTGCTGACCGCGACACGCTCGAGCGCACCTGGACCGAGTTGTTCAATACCTACATCGGTGCTGGCAGCGACCGTTTGCGTTCCTACCCTGAGAGCCTTGCTCCCGCTTATTATTACAGCGGTGCCGAGGTGGCCGGCAGCAGCTATGTCTCCATCGACATCGGTGGCGGTACCTGTGACACAGTGATTTACCAACCCACCAGCGACCGCATGAGCAGCGAACCGGTGGCCATTTCCTCGTTCCGCTTTGCGGGCAACGCCATCTTTGGCGATGGGTTTACCGACAAGGATGCCGACAACAACCCGTTGTTGCAGCACTATACCCGCTACTTCATGCAGCTCATCGAGAACGATAAGGGTAACAACATTGCTTACCTGAGCAGCATTTTGAGCGATATCATGGCACAGAAGCGCAGCGAGGACATCAACGCATTCCTGTTCTCGATCGAGAACGTCGAGGAACTGAGGACGTTGCGTGAAATCGACCGCAACCTGTACAGCTACAATGCCTTGTTGCGCAACGATAGCCAGCGCCGCCTCATCTTCATGTACTTCTATGCCGCCATCATCTATTACATCGCTCAGGCGATGAAGCAGCGTGGATATGAGATGCCCAAGCAGATTTATTTCTCGGGTACGGGCAGCAAGATCCTGAACATTCTGGGGTCGTTAAGCCGCATCAACATGCTCACGCAGTTGATCGTGGAGCGCGTCTATGGTAAACAATATAACGAGTTGTTTGAGATTAAGATTGAGGACAAGTGTCCCAAGCAGATCACGTGCCGTGGCGGCATCAAGCTGGAAAACAAGCGCTTGGAAGGCCAGGCCGATGTTGCCCGCTATAATGCGACGAGCGTGAAGCGGATGCGTTACTGCTGCTCGATGCTTGGTGACGATGAACTCACGATGGAACAAGTCGAGTCCATCGAGGTGCGTGACCGCTTGGTCGAGAAAGTCAAGGAATTCAACAACTTCTTTGTCGATCTGTGTGACGCGACCATAAAGGATGAGTTCGGCATCGAGAACAACGTTTTGAGACTGTTTGAGAGCGTGTTGAGCGATAACCTCGCCAATTATCTCACGGCAGGCATCAACACTTTCCTCAAGGGGCGCTATAATGCCACCGATGTGGTCGAGGACGTGCCGTTCTTCTATCCCATCATTGGCGTGATCAGGCACAACCTGCTCAAGAATATGCGCAACGACGTCATTAGCAAGTTTAATCAATAAAAATTAATATCCTCCCTAACAATTTAGAGTTATGAAACGCATTACTTTATTACTGGCAGTCATCGTCTGTCTGGCCATCTCGGCAATGGCACAAAATGCCGACCAGCCCCTCTCGCCTGCAATGTGGAAGCAAGGTGTAGCCACCTGTGCCCATTTCACGGCCCATGCCCGCGGTTTTGGCAAGAAAATCGAGGAAATCAAGGCAAAATACCCCCAGGGCTATACCCTTGACAACCTTAACGAGGTCTATAGCAACCAGGGTCGCCGTTGGGAGAAGATCTACGAAGAGTTCAAGAAAGAGGAAGGCCGTAATGGTAGCATTAACGACCTTCAGGAGCTTGTAACCCCTCAAATCTGGAAACTTGTTGAGCCTGAGTTCCAGGCATTCATCACTGAACATCCAGAGTTGGCAAACGCTGTGCCCGAGACCACCGAGGCCGATGGCGAGAATGTAGATGAAGCATCCAACAATGACGGTGTTGCTCCCATGCCCGCTGACGAACGTCATCGTGCCCTTCGCAACCGCCAGAATGGCGCTTTCTCTTGCTCAGCCAACCTGCCCCTGTGGCTGGGTATCCTGGGCTCTCTGCTCGGTCTGTGCGCTTTGCTCACTGCCCTGAGCAACCGTGGTAAGGTCAAGGAGATGGAGCGCAGGTTCGCCCGTGAGATTGACCGCACCAATGCAAATCTGCAGGAATTCTCGACCGATGCCGCCGACCAGATGAAGGCCTTGTCAATCCGCATGACGGGCAAGAGGTTCCCTATCCGTGAGGAAACCGTTGCCGAGGAAGCTCCCGAGGCACCCGAAGCTAATGAGCAGGAGGAAGTAGAGGAGCCTGTCGAGGCTGCTGTCGAAGAACCAGTCGTGGCATCTGCCGAGCCCATGACATTGTTTATGGGTAAGCCCGATGAGAATGACGATTTCACCCGCGTGAGCGATGAGATGGAACAGGGTAACTCCATCTATGTACTTGACACCCAGGATGGTTTGCATGGTACTTTTGAGGTGATTGATAAGCCCGAAGTTCATCGTTTTGCCTTGATGATGCCCGCCGATAACCTGATTCGTGCCTGCTCGGGCAACGCTATTCAGATTCCTAGTGGCAACCGCATCGTCACCGACCGTGCCGGTGAAGCTGAGTTTGTAAACGGCAAGTGGCACGTCGTGGTAAAAGCAATCATCCACTACGAGGGATAAAAATCAGTTACAGTTGACAGTTAACAGTGAAAAGTGAACTATTAACTCTTCACTCTTCACTGTTAACTGTCAACTATTCACTATTAACTCTTACCTGACTTATGCGCTGGACGTGCCCTAAATGCGGTAAAAAGCTGGATGTCAGCAATGAGCAACTCATCGCCAACGATGGGGTGATTGTTTGTCCACAGTGCTTGCTGCAGGCGCGCCAGCCCATTCCCCAAAAGCGGGTAACGACCAGCGTGAACACCTCATCCACTCCTCCTCCCCGCAAGTCTAATCAGGTCGAAAACACCCCTCCTCCACACAAGACCCGCATGAAACAAGCATCCACCTCCTATCGTTATACTGGTCCTGGAAGCGGTAGTAATGGCACCACTAAGAAAAGGCCTGTCAAAAAGAAATCCAAGAAGAAAAAGCAGGCTGGCATGAGCGCTTGGGGCTGCTTTGGCAAGAGCGTCATCTTCACGCTCATCCTGTTTGCGGCCTATGTTTTCTTTGGACTACTCTTGGAATCAATACAATAATCCGCTCACTAGGAGATTATGGCACGACACAATGCATTGGGAGAGGCTGGGGAGCAGGCGGCTTGCGAGTTCCTGATTGCTAAGGGCTACACCATTCGCGAGACCAATTGGCGCGTCGGCAAGCTGGAGATTGACATTGTGGCCCAGGAGCCAAAGGCCAACCGCCTGCACATCGTTGAGGTGAAGACGCGCAGCGAGGGTGAGCACTATGACCCCATGCAATCAATTACCCCGGCCAAAATTCGCAATCTGGTGAATGCCGCCAACGGTTACATCAGTCTCTACCAGTTGAAAATGTCGGTGCAGTATGACGTGATGATTCTCATCGGCAAGGCAACCGATTTCACCATCCAATATATCCCTAATGCCTTCCAGCCGCCATTGCGGTTTTGCCGCTAGGTTTTAATCGGCCACACGCAACACAATTTAAAGATATTTAATGCGGGGATGTCGTGCAAAAAGATTAATTTTGCAGGTCAATTGCCGCCTGTCCTATTTGGCGGTGTCAATGTGAGATAGCAATGATGGATTTTCTAGCGACATATCATCTGCAGGGTCTGGTCTTGGGACTGTGCTCTTTCTTGATTATTGGCATTTGCCACCCCATTGTCATCAAGGGTGAGTACCACTGGGGACAACGCATGAAATGGTTCTTCCTGTTGGCTGGAATTGTGCTGTGTGCAGGTTCCTTATTGGTGGACAACGTGCTTGTCGCCTCGCTAATGGGTGTGGGCGCATTCTCGTGTTTTTGGGGCATTAAGGAAGTGGGCGATCAGCAGGAGCGCGTGCGTAAGGGCTGGTTCCCGCGCAACCCCAAGCGCACCTATCCCTGGGACAATGATGCATCTGACCAAAAAGAAATAAACAAGGAGTGAGGCTAACGTCAACCATACTGTTGACCGCGACACTGTTGCTTGGTAACGTGTTGTGCTGTGGCGCCCACAACGTGGAGGGCCGCATCACCTGTGACGGATATGGAGTGGCGGATGTTCCTGTGAGCGATGGTTATGAGATCGTCATGACCGATGCCGATGGCCATTATGCCATGACCAGCGCCAAGAGGAATGGTTATGTTTTCTACACGCTGCCTGGCGGATATGAACCAGAGATGGCCAACGGCTTCATGCCGCAATTTTGGGCATCGCTCGACTCGCATGACACGGCGGTGCATGAGACCCACGATTTCACCCTGCGCCGTGTTGATAATGACCATCACATCGTGATTTTTGGTGCCGATTCCCACCTGGCGCGCCGCAATAGTGACCGTGCTTATTTCAAGAAAGGCTTCATAGCCAGCCTCAAGGACGAGGCTCAGCAGGCTGGCGGCACGCCCATCTACTCGGTGCTACTGGGCGACCTCACGTGGGATGTGTTCTGGACCCAAAACAGTTATGACCTGCGTGACTTCATGGCCGACATGAAGTCATGGCAATATCCCATGCCGTTGTGGCCCGTTATCGGCAATCATGACCATGACCCCAGCATCCCCGAGGGCGATGAGACCGACTTTGAGTCGGCTGAATTGTGGCGCCAGACTGTCTGCCCCAACTATTATAGTTTCAACCTGGGCAAGGTGCATTATGTGGTGCTTGATGATATCGTTTACCTGAACGAGTATGAGGAGGGTTCCTCTTATTCCCCTGGAGTGGCGGGCAACCGCAACTATCGGGGTGCCATCAATGCCGAGCAGGAGAGCTGGCTGCGTCGGGACCTCGAGCTTGTCCCTAAAACCACGCCCGTTGTGGTGTGTCTGCACATCCCAGCGTGGTCAGTCACGTCATCATTCGGTTATTATGCGCGTTTGGACAATACCTATTGGCTTTGCGCGCTGCTCAGCAAGTTTGACCAAGCCCACATCGTGAGCGGCCACACCCATGGCAATTACACCGTTCATCCGGCAGCCTATCCCCATGTTACCGAGCATAACCTGGCCTCCCTGTGCGGCACATTGTGGTGGAGCGCATGTCTCACGGGCAAGAATGTGTGCCATGACGGCAGCTCTGCCGGCTACTCGTTGTGGAGGGTTGATAACAACCATCTGTCATGGAAGCTGAAATCCGTTGGCAACGGCAGTGACCAGATGAGATTGTATGACATGAACACGGTGCGCAGTTTTTACCGCACCAGCAATGCCATGCGTGAGATTCTATCAGAATATCCCTCGCGTGTCAACTATTCCAGCATCGAGGACAATGTGGTGATGGTCAACGTGTTTGCCTATGACCAGGATTGGCGGGTAAGCATTTGTGAGGGGGACAGCATGCTCCGCTGCCAGCGCGTGTGCACCGAGGACCCCTTCCACACGATTACCTATGATGTACCCCGATGGAACGCTGTGGGTTACTATACTGCCGACTACGCGACATCCCGCAGCACTCATCTGTTCAGGGCGGTAGCCGCCACGGCCACTAAGCCCATCACAGTGCGTGTGGTCGATAGTTTTGGCAACGTGTATCTGCGCTCCATCTCGCGCCCGCACAACTATAACTTGAACATGGAGAGCCAGGAGAATACTATCATTGCAGGTGACGTGAACGCTGACGGCGAGATCAACATTGCCGACGTGAACTTGATTGTCGACATCATATTGAGCGGTACCTTGCATGGCTGCCCTCAAATCCTTGCCGACTGCAATGCCGACGATGAAATCAGCATCGCTGATGTGAATAGTGTGATTGACTTGATTATAAAACAATAGATTATGAGAATAGATATACTCACCGTGATGCCCGAGGCCCTGGAGTCCCCATTGCACTGCTCCATCCTCCAGCGCGCCCAGGACAAGGGCCTGGTGGAGATCCATGTGCATAACCTCAGGGACTGGAGCTTGCGCAAGCACCGCAAGGTGGATGACTACCCCTTTGGCGGTGAGGCGGGCATGGTGATGCAGATTGAACCCGTGTGGCGATGCATGGAGGAATTGAAGAGCCAGCGCGATTATGATGAGATCATTTTCACCTCGCCCGATGGCGAGCAATTGGACCAGCCCATGGCCAACGCCTTGTCGCTCAAGGAGAACCTGATGATCCTGTGTGGCCACTATAAGGGTGTGGACTACCGCATCAGGGAGCATCTCATCACGCGGGAAATCACCATTGGAGACTATGTGCTTACTGGAGGCGAGTTGCCGGCCGCTGTCATTGCCGATGCTGTGGTACGCTTGATTCCCGGTGCCATTGGTGACGAGCAGAGTGCCTTGACCGATTCGTTCCAGGATGGCTTGATCGAAGCCCCCGTCTATACCCGCCCTGAGGTGTTCAACGGTTGGCATGTGCCTGAAATTCTACTTAGCGGCCACCAGGCCAAGATTGCCGAGTGGAAGATGCAGATGTCGTTGGAACGTACGCGCCGCCTGCGCCCCAACCTGCTGAAAGACAATGATGTAGAAACAAACAATAATAAAAAACGAAAATAGTATGTCAATCTTCAATTTCAAACGTCCCACCTGGATACCGCGGTGGCTCAATATCCCGCTGCTTATCTTTGTCGGTTTTGTTGTTGTGCTCTTGTTCTTTGGCGACAACAACTACATGCGCATCAACAAATACCGTTCACAGATCAACGATCTGAAAAGCCAAATCAAGAACAATGAGGATTCGGCAGCCATGTATGAGGCAAAGGTCAATGAGCTGAATACCGACAAGGAGTCGCTCGAACGCCTTGTGCGCGAGAAATATGGCATGAAGCGCGTCAACGAGGAAGTTTTTATCACCGATATCCCTTGACCACATGATGACCCAAGAAAATAGAACACAATTATCTAATGTGCTGGTGCTCACTGGATTGTTTGTGATGCTTGTGATGGCGGTCATGCCAATTTTGAACCTGAATCAGGAATGGATGCGCTGGGCTTTTGCCGTGGGAGCGGTCACCGTGCTGGTAGGGCGCCTCATGGGTACCTATAACGGTCCGTCATTGCGCATTAAGCGGTTGCACCGCATCCTCATTACCAGTGCCATCATGTACTGTGCCAGTGCTGTGATGATGTTCCTCTCGCGTGGCACAAACGACTGGATCGGCTTCTTGCTGGCAGGTGTCGTGGTGCAGGTTTATGCTTCATGGATGATTGACAGGGAAAGTGCCAAAACCGAAAAATAGCCTCAACCTGGCGGAATATTTTTTGTAATTACCAATAATTGAGTAATTTTGCGCTTTTGATGAAAGGCAATCTCACGATAGACAACGGCAACACCTCGGTGAAGGTGGCGTTTTTCATCGGCACGGAGCTCGTGGCGACCAATCGCTTCATGCGTCGTGACATGAGGTTGCTCGACCGTTTCATCAGTACCTATAAACCCGACAGCGCCATTATGTGCAGCACGGCCTCTAGCGAGGCTAGCCAGCGTGTGGAGCAACTCGTCGGGCAGCGGTGCAGCCGTGTGCTGAACCTCACTCACGAGACACCGATGCCCATCAAATTAGGCTACCGCACGCCTCAAACGCTAGGACGCGACCGCATTGCGACGGCCGTTGGCGCGTGGAGCATTGCTCAGGGGGGCAACGTGCTGATTATTGATGCCGGCACCGCCATCACCTATGACCTGGTGACTGACGACGGCTGTTTTGTGGGTGGGAACATCGCCCCAGGACTGGGTTTGCGCTTCAAGTCACTGCACGAGCACACGGGGCGCCTGCCTCTTGTGGACGCCGATGGTGAGACGCCCATCATGGGCTATGATACGCCAACAGCAATACGCAGTGGGGTGATGTTAGGTCTGTTGGGCGAGATCAGGTCGTGCATCGCAACGCTCAGGGAGTCTCATCCTGGCTTGACGGTCTTTCTCACTGGTGGTGACGGCAAATTGCTGCACAGCCGTTTAGAGGAGGATGCAGTCATTTATCAAGAACATCTTGCGGCTGAAGGACTCAACCGCATCTACTTATACAATGAAAAGAATGAAAATCGTTAAGAAGATAACACTATTACTGATTGCTGCCGCAATAGGATGCGGCGTAGCACAGGCTCAGATTGTTACCACACCCTACTCCAAGATGGGCTATGGCATGATCAACGACAATGTGTCAAGTATCCAGCGCTCGATGGGTGGCGTGGGCTATGCGATGAATGGCGGGCGCGTCATTAACGTGATGAACCCGGCTTCCTATGCCGACGTGGATTCACTGACATTCCTGTGGGATGTGGGCGTTGACCTTTCTAATTTGTGGAGCAAGGAAGACGGCAACAAGGGCTACAACTTCAGTGGCGGGTTGGACTATCTGACGGGCCATTTTAGAGTAATCAAGAAACTGGGTGTCTCTTTCGGTCTGTTGCCTTACTCTTCAGTGGGCTATTCTTACGGTGGCGACCTGGACAATGGCATGGAGCAGCGTAGTGGTAGTGGTGGTTTCAACCAACTCTATCTAGGCGCCGGTTATGAGCCGATCAAGAACCTTAAAGTGGGTTTCAATTTTGCTTACCTCTTTGGTTCGACAAGCAACACGACACTCATCACGTCAACATCGACGAGCTATTTCACCCGCAACATGAGAATGCGTGATTGGAACACTCAACTTGGTGTCCAATATAGGTTGCCCTTGATGAAAGGCCGTGACCACCTCACGCTTGGTGTCGTTTACCAACCTAAGAAGTCATTCCACGGCAACACATGGGGTACAAGATATGACAGCCAGGACAATAGTCTTGACACCGTAGGCTATACCTCGATGAAAGGCAATTATGAGCAACCGGCAACCATCGGCGCGGGTCTCAGCTATAACTTGAACCGCAAGCTCACGATTGAAGCCGACTACACCTATCAGAAGTGGAGCGATGCCAAGTATCATCCCATAGGTGGCTTTGAGCCTCAAGCGATGCAGTTCGATGACAGATGGAAGGTGGCTGCCGGTGTGCAGTTCACTCCTAACCATCGCGCCAGCTATGTGGGAACCATGGCATTCAGGGCTGGTCTGTTCTATAACCACGATTACCTGAATTACAATGGGAATAACGTTCGCGACTACGGTATCAGCGTCGGCATTGGTCTTCCTGCCCCTGGCGTCAGTGAAAGGACGATGGTTAACCTGGGATTGGAGTGGCGCCATCGCCAAACCAGCCCCGTCCAATTGATTACCGAAAACTACTTCAACATCACGCTCGGTGTGACATTCAATGAGCTGTGGTTCTGGAAGAACCGCATCCGCTAATTCGGTGAGATATCTGTTGCACATAGCGCTTGCCCTCGTCGTGGTGGCAATATTCAGTGGATGTAAGGATAATACTACCACTATGGTCGATCATCCTACTAACCCCGAGGAGGTCCCCACCATGACGACAACCGATGTCCAGACGATCATCAGTGAATCGGGACACACCCGCTACCGCATCGCTACCAAGTTGTGGAACATGTATGAGGAGGCCAAGGAGCCACATTGGACCTTCCCTAAGGGTGTGACCTGCGAGGAACTGGACGTTAACTATAATCCTGTTTCGACCATCAAGTGTGACTCGGCCTACTTTGATAAAAATAAGGCATTGTGGACTCTCACGGGTAACGTGCGCATCACTAACGTGCACAACGATGTGGTGCTTACCGATGAACTCATGTGGAACCAGCATGAACACAAGATGTACAGCGACGCGTTTATCCACATCGAGAAACAGGGACGCATCATCGAGGGCTACGGATATGAGTCTAACGAACAGTTAACTACCTATCAGTTGAAGCAGGTTGAGGCGATCTTCCCCATCGATGAGAGCCGAATGCCCCATCCGGGAAGCGGCAATGCGCCACAAACGACGCCATAATGAAACCAAATAGAAATAATCAATAGCAACTGCATTTTGGATTCAGTTTATACAACACCGCTAATTATTGCGCTCATCGCGCTTCTGTGCTCGGCTTTCTTCTCGGGCATGGAGATCGCCTTTGTGAGCTCCAACAAGGTGCGTGCCGAGATTGAGATGGCACGAGGCGGTATCATTAACCGCATTCTCAACATATATTACCGCAACCGCGAGATGTTCATCTCCACCCTGCTCATCGGCAACAATATCGCCAATATCGTTTACTCGATGGCCATGGCCAAGTTGCTGACCATTCCCTTGGAACAGTGGATACACAACGAGGCGTTGTTGCTGTTGGCCCAGACGCTGATTGCCACGCTCATCATCCTTGTCTTTGGCGAGTTTGTACCCAAGACGATGTTCCGCATCAATCCCAATGCCTCGTTGCGCACGGCATCCATACCGCTTTTCATGGTTTATTGTCTGCTATATCCCATCTCTCGCTTTACCGAGTGGATGTCGGCAGCGTTGATGAAACTGTTTGGTGTCAAAATTGATTCCACGCGCATGAGGTTGCTCACGGTCGATGAGCTTGATGCCTATCTGCAGGAGAATATCGACAAGCGTGAGGACGAAAACAAAACCGTCGAGCGCGAGGTGAAAATCTTTGAGAATGCCCTTGACTTTAGCGACACTAGACTGAGGGACTGCATGGTACCACGCAATGAGATTGTCGCCGTTAATGTCGAGGACACCGAGCGTGCCGACCTGGTCAAGCTCTTTACCCGCTCAGGCCTGTCCAAGATTGTGGTCTATAAAGAGAACATCGACGATGTCATCGGATTCATTCAGGTGAGTGAGCTCTTTGTCACCGATGTGGACTGGAAGACGCGCCTCAAACCCGTCGTTTTCGCCCCCGAGACATTGCTGGCTCGCAAGATGATGCAGCAACTCATGGACGAGAAACGCTCGATGGCCATTGTCATCGATGAGTTTGGTGGCACTAGCGGCATGGTCACTCTCGAGGACCTCGTGGAAGAAATCTTCGGTGAAATTGAGGATGAACACGATCGCAATCGCCTCACGGCTAAACAACTAAGCGAAACGAGCTATGAATTCTCGGGGCGCATGGAAATCGAGGAAATCAATGAGAGGTTCCACCTCGATATTCCCGAGAGCGACGACTACCAGACCCTTGCAGGCTACCTGTTGGCCGAGAACGAGGCCATTCCCAATGTGGGCGAAGTGTTTGACTTGCCCCCTTACCGCTTTACCATCGAACGCAAGACCGCGGCTAGGATTGAACTCGTCCGTGTGGATATCATCGGTGAGGACGATGAAAAGGATAAGAAATAACGCTGAGGACTTAAAATAGGCACTTTTTATTAAAAAAACGACAAAATATTTGCAAGATTGAAAACATTTGCATTATCTTTGCACCGCATTTCGCGAGATTTGTAACATGGTGTGTTAGTTCAGTTGGTTAGAATACCTGCCTGTCACGCAGGGGGTCGCGTGTTCGAGTCACGTACACACCGCCAAAAGAGGAATCCTTAATCAGGGTTCCTTTTCTGTTTATCTAAGGTCCTTAAAGCCCATAGTGGCCTATCAACCCCAATAAAATTCTTTTATTTCCTGTGCCTTAGCACGGTTAAATGCAGAGTCGTATTTTCGCAGGGTCGATGGCTAGATCGCTCCCCTAATTCTATTTACGTGAATTGGGCCGTCAATTCATGATAAGATTAGCGATAATTACATGTGGAAAACCGAGGAGGGTATGACCTCGGCTGGCAGTTGTGCGGGTGGACTTAGAGTTTGCGCTCGATGACGTAGTCAAAGATATCCATGAATTCCTTGACAGTGTCGTTTTGGGCATGGGGGGCGAGAATCTGTGCGGCCTCGTCACGCAGTCGTTTCATGGTTTGGTAGGCATAGTCAATGCCTCCCGCTTCCTTGGCAAAGTTGATGAGGCGGTCGATGTCCTCGCTCGACAGGTTCTCCTTCTTGACGAGTTGCAGCATCTCATCGTGCTCGGGCAGATCGGTGCGCCCCAGCGCATAGATGAGCGGCAGCGTGATCTTGCCCTCGCGCAGGTCGTTGCCCGTGGGCTTGCCGATGATGGGGTTGTGATAATAATCAAAGGTGTCATCCTTGATCTGGAAGCACAGGCCTAGCAGGCGTGCATAGCGGCGCATCTCGTCGATGGCCTCGGGAGAGGCATCATTGGCATATCCGCCCACGGCTGCGCAACACTCAAACAGGGATGCCGTCTTGTCGCGGATGATGTCCATGTAGATGGCCTCGTCGATATTGCGGTTGCGGGCGATGTCAACCTGGTCAATCTCGCCAAGCGACAGGTCACGGCCCATGTCGGCCAGCGCTGACAGGATGCGCGAATCACCCGTGGCAACGCCGCAACGCAGGGCTCCCGTAACAAAGAAGTCGCCCACGAGTACCGCCACATGGTTGCTCCACACGCTGTTGATTGTCGGGAGTCCGCGGCGCTCGGTGGCCTCGTCAATGATGTCATCGTGGATGAGCGACGCGTTGTGCAGCAGCTCTAGGGCAGCAGCGCCTTGGAGAGCCTTTTCATTGATTCCTCCAAAGAATTTCGCGCTTAGCAGGGCGACAATGGGCCTTAGCATCTTACCTTTACTCTTAAGGTAATTGGTAACAATGCTATTAGTCAACTCGCTATTGCTCTTCAGCGTCTGTGAGATAATCGTGCTGAGGGCATCAAGCTCGGGCCTCAATTGGTCTTGGATATATGTCAGCGTTACTGCCATGGGCTGCAAAGTTAGCAATAATTCTTGAGCGAGTATCTACTTTTAGTAATATTTTTGCATAACTTCGACACGACAAGGGGCAACTGAGTCCCATCGGTCGAGAACTCCATCAAGGCGCCAAAAAGCAAAAAAAATAGTTAAATGTCATTGTGCCAGTAAAAAAATGTGTACATTTGCAGGTTAAAATAGATATAGTACACATCAAAACGACAAGAGAATACGATATGCGTAAATTGTTTTTCATGCTGCTCTTAGCGGCAATCACGACATTCAGCTCCCATGCTTTGATCGTGAACAACACGGCGGGCCAGCTTGCCGAAAAGGTGAATAATAACCTTAATATCACTACGTTAGTGGTAAATGGCACCTTGGACGCCCGTGATTTCTTGTTTATCACCAACTCGCTCAATGAGCTCACATCGTTAGATCTGAGCCAGGCGACGATTGTTCCGTTAAGCAGTGGTGTGACGCTCTATGGCACGGTCACCGACTATGTCGCCAACGAGATCCCTCGCACGGCATTCTTTGGCAAAAAGCTGACGACAGTGAAATTGCCGTTGAATCTTGAGTCGATTGGCTATGCCGCCTTTGCCGGATGCAAGCAGCTTACAAGCATCACTTTGCCCTCCACCTTGTGCTATATTGGCGATTATGCTTTTTCAGGCAGCGGACTGACCAGCATTGAATTGCCGATGGCTGTTCAGGTTATGGGAAAAGGCGTTTTCTCACGTTGTGAGTCGATGACAAGCGCGGTGATTAACTCCAAGTCCATTGGCGATTTTGCTTTCTTGGGTGATTATCGCCTGAACAATGTTTCGGTTGGCGCTAACGTGAACTACATCCTTAGGGGTGCGTTCAATGGCTGTACAGCTCTGACGACAGTGACTTTTGATCCCACTTGCCGCATCAACCGCATCGACGAGGAGGCGTTTATCAATTCAGGACTCGCCAACATTGACATTACTACGCTTGGACTGGGAACGATTGGTGACTGGGCTATGGCTCAGACGCAATTGACCAGCATCCAGTTGCCAAATGGCATGACCCATCTGGGTGAAGGTGCCTTCTCGCACAACCAGCAGCTTTCTTATGTGACTCTGCCTGGTGCTCCCAAGGATGGAACCACCCGCCGTGCTGCTCCTGGTCCCCGTCAGACGATTGACCACATCAGTGATTTCGCTTTTGCTGGTGACGGCCAGCTCCATACAGGCAGTGTGCTCAGGAATGGTGTGACCCATATCGGCAACTTTGCATTCTACAACAATAGCCAGGACATCGACACCATGTGGTTGCCCTCCACCATCGTTTATCTGGGCGACCGCGCCATGGCTGGTATGATTGGTATGTCAACCCTCAGGACCGACGCTTATGAAGTGCCTGAGCTGGGTAATGAGGTTTGGGCTGGCGTGGATCAGCCTTCAGTACCCCTGATTGCCCCCGATGCCGAGAGCACCAATATGTACCGTCAGGCTGACCAATGGATGAACTTCTTCTTCCAGAATGATGACTTCATCTTGGGTGACGTGAACAATGATGGTTTTGTGACGATTGCCGACGTGACCACATTGATTGACTACCTGCTGAATAGCTCCGGTGATATCAATCTTCAGGCTGCTGACGTGACTCATGATGGCGACATCTCGATTGCCGATGTGACTGCACTTATCGACATGCTGCTCAACGGTAATGCCAAGAAGTCGCTGCAGCGCATCCGTGCCCTTGCCGGTGAACGCTGCCTCACCACGAGCGACGCTTTAAGTTTTGAGGCGATTTCCCTCACTGCTGGTGGTACCTGCACGGTGGATGTAGCACTCAATAACGATGAGCATGAGTACACGGCCATGCAGTGCGAGATCGTTCTGCCTCAGGGTGTGAAACTCGTGAGTGTCAAGGGCATTAACCGTGGTGAAGGTCACGGCTATTATGCACGTCAGCACGAGATTGAGGAGAATATTTACACCCTCATGGGTATCTCGATGGGCCTGCAGAACTTTGAAGGCAACGAGGGCAATATCGTTCGTTTGACGCTTGCCGCCGACGATGACTTTGATGCCCAGGAGGCCGAAATGACCCTTACCAATGTATTGTTGGTAACTCCTAAGCATCTGGTATACCTTGCCGGTGACGCTATGGGTGCGATGAATAACACATCGGGTGTTGAGCAAGTGACCGTAAACAAGGAGATTGCCGCTGTCCGCTACATCAACGTGGCTGGTCAGGAGAGTGATAGACCGTTTGACGGTATCAACATCGTCGTTACTACCTACACCGACGGTACATCATCAACCGTAAAGGTCATCAAGTAATTTCTCGCTTACACTCGAGAAACAAGTTTTAATTGTGTTTTTTCACAGTGCCGTCACTCCAGTTAGCGACGGCGCTGTCATTATTTATGGTGGTATGGCAAGACCCCCTAAATTGCGCGTGGCGCATTTTTTGTTAAATTTGGGTATTGTTTCTTTAAAATACACTATATTTGCATGTTTAACACGATTAATCAGGATTAAAAATGAGTAAGAATATCATTTTCGCGATACTGTTTCTCATAGCGATTCACGCTCAGGCACTTGAGGTCGCTAATACCGCTGGTAGTCTTTCTGATAAGGTTACCAATCTGGATATCACGACATTAAAGGTGACTGGCACGATGAATGCCGATGATTTTTATTTTATTTCGGGAAATCTTAGCCGGCTCCAAACATTGGATCTTGAGGAAGTAAGAATTGAAGCTTGCCGCACGACCGACCGCCATTACTGGCGATGGGATTTTGCCGCCGATGCCCTCCCGGTAGGATGTTTTGCCGATATGGCGTTAACACGTGTGACATTGCCTGCTGCCACGACTGTGATTGGCGAGGCTGCCTTTGCCGGTTGCTCGCGACTCACGACTATCAATATGCCTGCAACGCTCGATAGTATAGCTGACTTCGCTTTTGCCGGCTGTACGGCACTGACTGCGATTCAGCTGCCTGCCAGTGTAACGGTTGTGGGCTATGGTGCGTTCATGCGCTGCTCCTCGCTTACCAGTTTCAAGGTGGCCTCTTCCAGCCGGTTGCGCAAGTTGGACGCTACTGCTTTGATGGACTGCCCCGCCTTGACGACAATTAAGCTAGGGTCATCAGTAAAGTCGGTTGGTGAGCGCGCCCTGGCAGGGACTGGAATCCGCACGTTGGATTTGACATCCAGTAATCATCTGGCCGAGATTGGCGATTGGGCCATGGTTTTGACACCTGTTACCACGGCTAAGATGCCTACCAGCTTGACCGATTTGGGTGATGGCGCTTTCCTGTATGCCACCGATTTAACTGAAATCAGCTTAGGCGGCAGGTTGAGACAGCTTAATGACTTCCTGCTTGCTGGCACTGGTCTTAATGACGGTTTGGTGCTAACCGGTGTTTCATCATTCGGCGACTATGTCTTATATAATGTATCTAATCTGTCGGTTGTGGAGCTGCCCAAGACAATGACTTGGATGGGCACCCGTTCAATGGCAGGAATGATTGGTTTGAAAAAACTCATTTCTAATGCCGAAGAAGTACCTGACCTGGGCGAGAAAGTTTGGGTTGGTGTGAATCAGGGCAAAATTCCATTGATCGTGCCCGATGGCTCAGTTGACCTATACAAGGCTGCCGAGCAATGGAAAAAGTTCAAGTTCGATGACGGATGGCTGCGTGGTGACGTGAATGGTGATGGCGAGGTGAATATTGCCGACATCAACGCGCTCATTAGCATCATTCTTGGTCACGTCTATGATGACGATTTCATGCGTCGCGCCGATGTGAACGAGGATAGCGAGATCAATATCTCAGATATCAATGCAGTGCTTACCATTATCATGAGCAGCTCCTATATGTCATCGATGATGAATGACACTCAGGACCAGATATATCTGGATGATGTGCAGATTCAACCGGGCGAGGAGCGCACGTTGCGCATCAAGCTCGATAATGCGAGTGGTTACAGTGCATTGCAGTGTGACATTATCCTGCCGCCAGGATTGTCATTGGTGGAAAGCCGTGGCGCTCAAGGATATGTCAACGAGACTTGTGCGATGGACGCTACAACGTCACGCGCAGTGCTGTATTCTCTCAGTCACTCCGCCTTTGATGACAATGGCGACGGGGTATTCTCAATCACTGTTCGAGCCGATGATGACTTAGCCAGCGAGAGTGAGATCATTTTGAGCGGAATCTTGTTGTCCGATGACGAAAACGTCGGTTGGCATGTGGCCGATTGCAGTGCCCGGGTGAATAATACCACCGGTGTCGAGGACTTGATGGCCCAAAACGATCGTGTGTGGGTTGAAGGGCGCACATTGTGTATCGATACCCACTTCAACGGCCCAGCCATGGTAGCGGCAGTTAATGGCACCACCTGTGACTTGTCACTCACGGCAGGGGTGAACCGCTACAATTTGGAGCCTGGCATCTATGTCGTGGTGCTAAATGGTAAGTCTTATAAAATCGCTATAAGATAACATAGAATGGGAAAGAACAAACTCAAGAAATTTGCCGACATGGAGCGCATGCAGTGTGTGTTCCAGTTTCCCTTTGCGGTAGTGACCCAGGAGGGCGGATGCCCCATGCTCGGCAAGTGGAATGAGCTCTATTTCAAGAACGGCAACCCCATCGTGCTCGAGTTGGGATGCGGTAAGGGAGAGTATGCTGTAGGGCTAGCGCGGCGTTTCCCCGATAAGAACTACATCGGTGTGGATATCAAGGGCGCGCGCATGTGGACTGGTGCCAAGATGGCCACCGAGTTGGGATTGCCCAACGTGGCTTTCCTGCGCACGAATATCGAGCTTATCGATCGCATGTTTGCTCCTGACGAGGTTTCCGAGATATGGATTACTTTCCCCGACCCGCAGATGAAGAAGGTGAACAAGCGGCTGACCTCAACGCGCTTCCTGGACAATTACCGCCACATCCTGCGTGATGGCGGCATTGTTCACCTGAAGACCGACAGCCCCTTCCTTTACACCTATACCCACGCGCTGGTGCAGGAGAACCATCTCCCTGTTGAGACTGACACCGATGACCTCTATGCCAGTGGGCTTGCCGACGATATTCTGGACATCAAGACCCATTACGAGATGCAGTGGCTGGAACGCGGCCTGACCATTAAGTATATCAAATTTGCACTGCCTCATGGCATGGAATTGATTGAACCCGACATTGATATTGAGCCTGACACCTACCGTAGCTACAACCGTGGGTACATCCAGATGCCGCAGCTTATGCCTGATAACAACACATCTAATAACATTTAACTCATAAACTTTGAATATAATATGACCATTTATCCGAATTTAATCATTGATGCCCTGCGCACGGTACGTTATCCTGGAACAGGAAAGGATATCGTGGAAATGGGTATGCTGAATGACGACATACGCATCGACGGCAACCGCGTGAGCTTCTCGCTCACGTTCGAGAAACCCACCGACCCCTTTATCAAGAGTGTGGTCAAGGCGGCCGAGGCTGCCATCCTCGCCCATGTGGGCGCTGAGGTGGACATCAAGGGAAACATCGGCGTGAAAAGCGCTCAAGACAATCCTGTGCGCAAAGTTGACAAACCGTTACCCGGTGTGAAGAATATCATCGCTGTGAGCTCGGGTAAAGGCGGTGTGGGTAAATCCACTATCGCCTGCAATCTGGCTGTAGCACTTGCCTTGCAGGGCTACCAGGTAGGATTGCTGGATGCCGATATTTTCGGTCCCTCGATGCCTAAGATGTTTGGTGCCGAGGACGAGCAGCTCTACATGCATGAGGTCGATGGCAAGAACCTCATCATTCCCCTGGAGAAATATGGTGTGAAGATGCTCTCGCTAGGCTTCCTGGTTGACAAGGAGAAGGCGGTGCTGTGGCGTGGAGCCATGGCAAGCAATGCCTTGCGACAGCTCATCAACGAGGCCGACTGGGGCGAACTGGACTACTTCATCATCGACTTGCCCCCTGGCACCAGCGACATCCATTTGACCCTTGTTCAAACGTTGGCTATCACGGGTGCCATCGTGGTTACTACGCCGCAACAAGTGGCACTGGCCGACGCGCGCAAGGGCATCAGCATGTTCATGGGTGAGCATGTGGGCGTGCCTGTGTTGGGCATTGTTGAGAACATGTCGTGGTTTACTCCGGCAACCCATCCCGATGAGCAGTACTTCATCTTCGGGCGTGACGGCGGCAAGGATCTTGCCGAGAAGCTGGGCGTAGAGCTGTTGGGTCAGATTCCCCTTGTCGCCAGCATCTGCAAGGGCAGTGACGACGGCCAGCCTGTTGTGCGCATGAACGACATCTCGGGCATGGCATTCAAGAAACTCGCAACGCGTGTGGTTGATGCCATTGACCGTCGCAATTCCAGCCTGCCCCCTACCGAAGTGGTTCAAACTCATTAAGTATATATTTTCTTTAGTATAACTCAAAAATCTACCGATTATGAAAAAAGTGATTGCAATGTTGGCTGTAGCGGCGATGCTGCTCACCAGCTGCGGTTCAGTACCCATTACGGGCCGCAAACAGTTGAATCTCGTGAGCGACCAAGAGGTGTTGCAGGCTAGCCTGCAGCAGTACGCCAGTTTCATGCAGACCGCGCCCATCTCGACCAACAAGACCCAGAGTGCACAGGTTACTCGTGTGGGCCAGCGCATCGCGGCAGCTACCGAGGCCTATCTCAGGTATGCCGGCCTGGAGAGTGAACTTCAGAATTTTGCTTGGGAGTTCAATCTTGTCAGGAGTGATGAGGTGAACGCTTGGTGTATGCCTGGAGGAAAAATCGTGGTTTATGAAGGCATCTTGAACCTGGCCAGCAGCGACGACGAGTTGGCTGTGGTCATTGGACATGAGGTGGCTCACGCTGTGGCTAAACACAGTAATGAGCGCATGAGTCAGCAGGTGCTCGCCGAGTATGGAGCTAACGCTATTGGCATCCTCACCAGTGGCAAGAGCGCTGCTACCCAGCAGATTGCTCAACAGGTGTATGGTCTAGGCGCCCAGTATGGTGTGATGCAGCCCTTCTCGCGCAAACATGAGAGTGAGGCCGACAAGATGGGTCTCGTGCTGATGACCATTGCAGGTTATAACCCTGATGTGGCTGTCACCTTCTGGCAGAAAATGGCTGCAACGACAACCCAGGAGCCGCCCGAGTTCATGAGTTCGCACCCGAGCCATGCAACCCGCATCTCTGACATCATCAAGTGGTTGCCCGAGGTGAAGAAACAGTACGGGTCCAACTAAACCCAACGAGGAACTTATTATCTAAGGTGGGCTCTTTGACCGGGGCCCACCTTGTATCAAAATTGTAGCATCTGAGTGAACATGAAACGTCTTTTGGCCATCATCGCCTTATCAATGGTTTTGCTGCCATCGGTGGGAGCGGCACGCACAATTGCTGACTTTCTTGCCAGTGAGCCTGGCAACGTTTTCCCGCTGTTGACCCGTACCAACCGCTTGGACTTAGTGGATTATTACAATAGCGGTCAAACCGTTGCTGTACCCAACAACTTGGGAGGAACGAGCCAGTTCATTGAGCTTGATAGCGTCTATCTCAAGTTGCAGACCAGCGAGAGCAGGGTGGTGGAGATGCGCATGTTGACAACAGGCACGCACGACACGGTCATCGTTGTTATCGAGACGGTAATGACCCCTGTGCCCGACAGCCGCCTGACGCTGTGGAACAGCAAATGGCAGATGTTGCGCACCGACAGGCATTTCAAGATGCCTGGCATCGATGATTTCCTCGTGAAAAAGATGCCCCGTGAATTGCGTGCCGACTTGCAGGATGCGATGATTTTCCCGCTCATTCAACTGAGCTTTAAGGGTGATAATCACAATTTAGTGGAAGCTACCCACGGGCTCGAGCAGTTTCTTGCTCCCAATGAATTCAAGCGTTTTGCCCCTTATATAAAGCCATCAATCACTTACCGCATGAGCGGCACTAAAATCAAGCCAGTAAAGTGAACGGCCAGTCCCTTTTTCCCGACCCGCCTCAAGGCATGACCCTGAGCGCCCTTAATGCGCGCATCGAGAACGCCATTAGCCGTAGTAGCGACCTGCATAACCAGTGGGTCATTGCCGAGGCTGTGGATATGCGTCTGGTAAAGGGACATTGCTATATGGAACTGATTGAGAAGGACCCGTCGGGGAATACCATCGCTAAAATCAGTGCAGCCATTTGGGCCAGCAATTACGGCAGCCTGTATTATAAGTTTAAAAATGCGACAGGTCAGCCCTTTGGCAATGGCATGAAACTCTTGCTCAAGGTGACGGCCACCTACCATCGGTTGTTCGGCTTCAAACTGGTGATCAACGACATCAATCCCGAGTTCACCTTGGGCGATTTGGCGCGCCAGCGGCAGGAAATCATCAATAGACTGACGGCCGAGGGAATTATCGACATGAATAAGCAGTTGCCGTGGACCGAGGTGCCCCAGCGCATCGCGATCATCTCGGCTGCTGGCGCGGCAGGTTATGGCGATTTTATGAATCAGCTTCATAGTAATGCCTATGGCTTGAAGTATTACACATGCCTGTTCAGCGCTTCGATGCAGGGTGCCCAGACGGTACCCACTGTGCTTGCCGCCCTCGACCGCATCAACGCCTCGATTGACCTGTTTGACTGCGTGGTCATCATCCGTGGCGGTGGAGCGACATCCGAGCTCAATTCGTTTGACAACTATGACTTGGCGTCAGCAGTCGCCCAGTTCCCCATTCCTGTGATTGTGGGCATCGGCCATGAGCGTGATGTCACGGTGCTGGATTTTGTTGCCGCCATGCGCGTCAAGACACCCACTGCTGCTGCCGAGTGGCTGATCCAGCGTGGCACTGATGCGCTGGCCCATCTCAACGATTTGCAGGATGAGATCGCCACGACCGTACGCGAGACAATCGCTCGTGCGAGGGAGCAACTGGCCTATTACGGGACTATGATTCCCGCTACTGCCCGTAGCATCTTGGACACTAACAGGGTGAAACTCGATAGCTGTGCTCGGGCTTTGCCTGTTGCCGCTGTCAACCTCATCACTGCCCAACGTTCACGCTTGGAGCGGGCAGTCGAACGCATGGGGGATGCCGTGGCCAATACTTTGTTGCGCGAGAAGCAGCGACTGCAGTCACTTGATGAAAAAGCTACCCTGTTGTCGCCGCTCAACACCCTGCGCCGTGGTTATTCCTTGGTGATGAAAGAGGGCAAGTGCATTACGGCCGCAACCCAGCTGAAGCCTGGAGACCCCGTTACCGTGCAGTTTGCCACAGGAAAGGCTGACGCTACCATCGACAACGTGAACAATCAACAACAATAAGACACAATAGATAATGGAAGAGAATACCCAAATGACCTATACCCAGGCTGTGACCGAATTGGAGCAGCTCGTGCAAAAGATGCAAGACCCGCAGTGCAGCATCGATCACCTGACCGATTACACCAAGCGCTGCAAGCAGTTACTCGACATCTGCCGCAAAAAACTCACCGAGGCCGACACCCAGCTACAGCAGATTCTGGCCGACATGCAGGAAAAGAACTAAGGCCCTCAACTGCATTTTGATTGGCAGATAGAGACCGAAAGAGGTTTTTGGCATAGGATTTGCTGTGATGGTAGTGAAATTGACCATTACAGTTATACGACAATGTCAAACTACAAGAATTTCAACCTTGACGACTACGCCAAGTACTTCAACGATAATTCGTTGTGGAAGAAGTTGAAGAAGGTCGCCCAAAAGGCGGGCCGCAAGGCGGTCTATTATGTCCTCGTGCTCTATTATGTGGCTCGTGACCCGGCGGTGCCCTCAAGCTTGAAGTACAAGGTCCTGGGCGCTTTGGGTTATTTCATCCTGCCGTTGGATTTCATTCCTGACATCATCTTGGGTTTGGGATTTACCGATGACCTTGCCGCGCTGGCGTGGGCCTTATTCACGATGAGGAAGTATATCACGCCCGAGATCGAGCGCAAAGCCCGTGAGCGACTGCGCGAGTGGTTTGGTCCCGAGGAAGGCGAGGAGATGGAACTCACTATTCCTCACATTGATCCCAACGATCCCCGCATCATCGATATCGAGGCCGAGGAATACTGATTGACATCACAGCGACAAAAAAACAAGGGTGGATACCTAAATGGCGTCCACCCTTGCTTTTTGTTGGGTTGTTTCTTTAGTTCTGTTCCTCCTTGGGAGTGTCCTGATTCACATTGATGTAGATGTGACCAGCGCGGTGCTGGAACTCTACAGTGCCATCAACCAGGGCATAGAGGGTGTGGTCCTTGCCCATACCTACGTTCTTGCCCGGACGGTGCTGGGTACCGCGCTGACGGCGGATGATGTTACCGGCCTTGGCAAACTGACCACCAAAAATCTTCACGCCGAGGCGTTTGCTTTCGCTCTCGCGGCCGTTCTTTGAACTGCCGACACCTTTTTTATGTGCCATAATCTAGAGTTTTGATTTTTAAATGGTTAATTAAGCAATGACATCCTTAATCTCAAGTTGTGTGAACTGCTGGCGGTGACCGTTCAAACGGCGATAGCCTTTACGACGTTTCTTCTTGAAAACGATGATGTGTTCACCTTTCACGAGGGGAGCCTTTACCTCGCAAACAACCTTTGCGCCTTCGACGGTAGGCGCGCCGACCTTAACGGCACCGTCGGCATCCACGAGCAGGACGCGGTCGAACTCTACAGAGTCACCTTCCTTGCGCTCGTCGCCGAGGTAGTGGACATACAACTTCTTGCCGGCCTCGGCACGGAACTGTTGTCCCTGAATCTCTACAATTGCGTACATTTGTTAAATCTTGTAGTTTAAATGTTTGTCCCTGAGGCGACTGCACACTATTGAACAGCACTTTACTGAGCCTCGCGGGCACTAATGCGGGTGCAAAGGTAATGCTTTTTCCCGAACCAGCAAGCACCTAAGCCAAATATTTGTGTTTTTGGATGATAATTAACAAAAAAGTTCACTTTTTGACCTTGCCATTGCACTCAAAATTTGGCATTTCGGCTAACTTGCACTAATTTTGCCAAACTATATGGCATCCAATGTGAAATACAGTGTCCTTTTCGTCTGTCTGGGGAACATTTGCCGATCTCCGGCTGCCCAGGCTGTGATGCAACGCATGGTAGATGAACGGGGCTTGACTGAGTGTTTCTTTTTAGACTCGGCGGGCATTGGTGGCTGGCACATTGGTGATCTTCCCGATAAGCGCATGAGGGTACATGCCCGTCCGCGCGGCTATGAGTTGACCCATCGTGCCCGAAAAGTGCAAGGTAGTGACTTTGAGGATTTTGACCTCATCGTGGGAATGGATGCCGCCAATGTTGACGATTTGCGCTACATGGCTACCACGCCCGAGCAGCAGAACAAGGTGGTGATGATGGGCGACTACATCCGCCAGTTTCCCCACTATGATTATGTGCCCGATCCTTATTACGAGGGCAGTGAGGGCTTTGAGCTGGTGCTCGACCTGCTGGAGGATTCCTGTGACAACCTGTTGAATCAGATTATAAAACAAAACAACATATCAAAATGAAGAAAACCAAGTTAATAGCATTTTTCATGTGTATGATGACCGCGTTCGCCATGACCGCCCAGTCTCCCATTGCGGTAGATTGGCACATGGGGCAGAACAATACGACGGCTAACAACTACAGCTCGCGTTTTGTCATCAAGAACATCTCCAAGCATCCTCTTGCTGCCGACTGGCAGTTCTTCTTCAACCAGTTCTCGCGCTCGGTGATTCTGCCGGCAGGTTCTCCGGTGAACGTTGAGGAAGTCTCTAACGGTTATTACCGCATCCAGCCCAATGCCAACTACAAGCCTATCGCTGCCGGCGACTCTCTCGTGGTCGAGATGTTGACGGGTGGTGAGTTGCTCAACAGGAATTACATGCCCGAAGGCGGCCACCTGGTATTGAATGGCGACATGGCTCACCCCATCGTCGTGAATATCAACCGCGCTGCACTCGACAAGCCGGGCCAGTGGCGTGACCACAAGATTTATCCCGACGGCAACTACATGTTTGACTACAATGCTGCAATCAACAGTTTCGGCGATGGATATACCGGCAACGACTACGACATCTTCCCGACCCCCAAGCAGGTGGATATCGAGGACGGTTTTTCGCCTATTGGCAGCATCGTGACCATAAAGACCGGTAAGTGGTTCCAGTGGGGCGGCTATCGCCGCGCAAAACAGCTACTCACCAGTGAGTTGCAAAAACGTGGCGTGTATGTGTCGAGCGGTCAAAAAACAGTGATTAAGCTATTGCTCGATAAGAAAATGAGCACTAATCGTGAGTACTACACTTTGAGGGTGCATGACGGCACGATCACAATTCTCGGCGCGTCCCAAGCGGGTTTGATCAATGGCGTGAAGACATTGATTGCGGCCCTCGACCACAGCAAGGGTCATCGCTTGCAGAATAGTTTCGTCATTGACTGGCCCGATTTCGGCTACCGTGGTTTTATGCTCGATATCGCCCGCAACTATGTGACTAAGAATGCCGATTTATATCGCTTGGTGGACCTGCTAAGCTACTACAAGATCAACTACCTGCAGTTCCATTTCACCGACGATGAAGGTTGGCGACTTGAGATTCCCGGCTTCCCCGAGTTGACACAGGTGGCTTCTCGCCGCGGTTGTACCCTTGATGAGAAGGGTTTCATGGCTCAGTCCATCTCGGGCAACGGCAACCCCGATGATCAGTCCCAGTGTGCTAACGGTTATCTCACGCGTGCCGAGTTCATTGATTTCCTGAAATATGCTTGGGCTCGTGGTGTGCGTGTCATCCCCGAGATTGAGACTCCGGGTCATGCCCGCGCTGCAATCGTCGCGATGAAAAACCGCGCTATGAACAACCCCACGGCCGAGCAGTTCCGCCTGTGGGACGAGAAGAACACTTCGGTCTATACGTCGGCACAGGGCTTCCATGATAACGTGCTCAATGTGGCCAGCGACGACGTGTACCGCTTTATCGACCGCGTGGTTGAGGAGTTGCAGAAGATGTACAAGGCGGCTGGCTTGAAACTTGAGGTTGTCCATCTGGGCGGCGACGAGGTGCCCGCTAACGCTTGGTCCAAGAGCCCCGACGTGCAGGCATTGATGCAGCGCGAGGGCCTCAAGAGCCAGCACGAGGTGAGCGAGTACTACGTCAAGCGCATCAGTGAATTACTTGCCGCCCGCAAGATTCGCATCGAGGGTTGGCAGGAAGTGGCGCTTGACCACAAGCCCGAGTTTAATGCCATCATGACACCCCGTGTTGCCGGCGTCAACGCCTGGAGCACCGTGGGTTCAAGAAATGTGGTCCCCTATCAGTTGGCTAACGATGGATATCCCGTCATTCTGTCTAATGTGACCAACTTCTACATGGATATGGGCTACAGCTGGCACCAGAACGAGCAGGGACTCCACTGGGGCGGTAAGGTTGATGAGTTTGACTCATGGAGCGCATTGCCCGCCAACATCTATGCTAGTGCGCGCACGGCCGTGGATGGTACTCCTATCAATATCACTACTGCTGCCGATGGTAAAGTCAAGTTGGAGAAACCCGAGAATGTGATCGGTGTACAGGCACAGTTATGGAGCGAGACAATACGCTCCTTTGACGAGGTGCAGTACCTGCTGTTGCCCAAGATGATGGGTGTGAGTGAGCGTGCGTGGAACGCCATTCCCGATTGGAGTAAGAACCTTGCCGACACCGAGGCCTATAACGAGGCACGCCATCAGTACAACCTCAAGATCGGCACCCGCGAGCTGCCCCTCTTGAATAGCCAAGGATTCAACTTCCGTGTGGGACCTCCGGGCATCAAGCTGATTGACGGCATGTTGCACATCAACACTCAGTATCCCGACGAGATGGTGACTTATACCCTCGATGGCAGCGAACCCGCAATCGACTCACCCCGCTGGACGGCACCTGTGCCCGTCAAGAACCAGCCTCAGGTCATCAAGGCCAAGGCCTTCTATCTGGGTCACGAGAGTGTCACCACCTACTTGTTCAAGTAAAATTATCTGACAATTCGATCTCTCAGGGTTCTCAGAGTTCTCATATTTGGCATCCGCGCTGCCACGACCAGGATGACCTATAGCATGGGCTTTTGCTACTTTAACCCCAATGACGGAAAGGTCTACAAAAGTCAATGGCAACAAGGATAAGATTTGGTTGTGTGGTTCAAAAACTAAGGACTAGGGACTAATGAAACAGATGATTTTATTGTCTGCAGTGGTAATGTTGATGCTGGTTGCGTCGTGTAACCAGCAGCCTAACAATTTCCCGCCCGACAACACAAATGTGGAACTCACTTCAACCAACCTGCCTATCGTGTGGATTGAGGTGGATGGAGTGACGGTTGACCGCTTTGAGCGCATTCCGGCCCACATGAAAATCATCTATAACGGCAAGGGCAATCCCAATTATGCCGATACGGTCGCACACCCAGGTCAAAGCATTGATTATGAGGGTCCCATTGCCTTGCGTTATCGCGGTAATTCCTCCCTCAACGCCAGCGACAAAAAGCCTTATTCGTTCCGTACGCTGGAAAAGCCCTTGGATGAAAGTTCAAAAAAGAAGAAAGTGGAGATCTTGGGGCTTGGTAAGGACAATAACTGGGCTTTGCTGGCTCCATACTCCGACAAGAGCATGATGCGCGACCTGCTCGCCTTTGAGCTGGCCCGCCCATGGATGGAATATGTGCCCCAAGGTCGCTATTGCGAGCTCTTCCTTGATGGCACATATTATGGGGTATACATCCTATGTGAGGTGGTTTCAAAGGGGAAACATCGCCTCAATCTGGCTAAGCCCGGGACATCAGGGGATGCCTTGACGGGCGACTATCTGGTCGAAGTGGACTATGATGATGACGTGAACTATGTTTCCAAGTTCCATCCGGTGGATTCCTTGGGTAATGCGATTAAAGACAGGTTTGTGCATTTCCAGTTCAAATCTCCCGAACTCGAAAAGATGAAAGCCTCTCAAATCTGCTATATCACTTCCCTCATCGACGAGATGGAGCGTGTGATGGCATCCCCGCAGTTCAGCGACCCCCAAACTGGCTACCGCAAGTACATTGATGTGACCTCATTCATTGACTATCAGCTCGCTATGGAATTGGGGCACAACATCGACGGTTACCGCAAGAGCGGCAAGTTCTACAAGCGTCGTGACAGTGGTGACGGCCGATTTAAAATGACGGTGTGGGACATGAATATCGCCTATGGCAACTGCAAGATACGTGACGGTTGGCGAACCGATACCTGGATTTACCAGAGCAATGATCTGTTGTATGCCGAGAACGAGGACCTGCTGGTGCCCTTCTGGTGGTACAGACTCAATAGCGATAAGGCCTATGTGGAGCAACTCAAGGCACGCTGGGCGCAGTACCGCAACACCAGCCTGACCGAGGAGCATGTAATGGCCGTCATCGACTCGCTGGCCAACGAGCTCACCTCATGCGGCGCCGAGCAGCGCAATAGCCAGGCTTGGCCACGTTGGGGCGAGTATGTCTGGCCCAACTATTACATTGCCCGGGACTTTAACGACGAGATCGCTCATCTCAAGCAGTGGGTCCATGACCGCATCGCCTGGATGGACGAGCATCTGGGTTACAGGCGGCAGTGATGGTTATATGCTAACCCTGAGCATTATGATTTTGAATGATGTCCTATAGGCTTTTGAATGTCATAATAGGTAATTTAGAAGATATTAACGATACCATTAACCGATAACTGATTGAAGTCATGATTAGGCGTTTTGTTATTGTTGTCCTTTTAACACTGGTCATGGGGTGTGCTATTGGCACGGCTCGTGATCAATGGGTCATTAGCGATCATGCTTATGACGTGGACACCCTCATCTTCCCCCATCTTGTAGGACCAGGCGTCATATCGGCCAAGTATGACATTCCCGCCTTGCCACTCAAGGTGAGCGTGACCGAGATGGACCTCACCAATCCCTATATCGTGCTGGAAACCTGCATGGGTTCCGGACATGCGTGGGGTATAGAGACACCTCCCCACATGGCGACGAGCAACACTCGCCCCGGCCATGAAGTTGTGGCGGCAGTCAATGGCGATTTTTTCAATAATTCGCTCCTCTCCGAGATGGGTATCCCGCTAAGTGGTCAAGTGACCAATGGCGAGATGTTAGAGAGTACCCACAATTGTGCTTGCTTGGTGATGGATGACAATCGCCGTCCCTATATTGACCGCTTGCGCTTCAAGGGGCAGATCACATTTGGCCAGGACTCGTTTCCGCTTAATCTTGTGAACCGCCTGCGCTATTACGTCGAGGACATCGCTGCCGACCAATCCATTCTCTTTACTAATGCCTTTGGCCCCATGACATACTATGGCTCATCAACGGGTAAGATGGTGTTACTGCGGCCTGCTAGTGGGGAATTCAGTTGGAAGCCTAACGGCACTGAAAAGTGTGTAGTTGAGTCGGTGTTTGATGCCCGGGTATTGACGGTTATTCCTGATGGTAAAGCTATCTTGTGGCTTAAGGGCACCTACGCCGACCATGCCGCATCGATATCTGCTGGTGACATGCTCGACATCAGTTTCAGTCTCACGTTCAACAACGAGCCAGGTGATGTGGAGATTCATCAGCTCATCGGCGGTAGCAACGACATCATCATGCAGAATGGTGTATTGGTACAAGACTGGCAGGAACTCCATCCGCGCACGGCCGTCGGCTTTAATGCCGATAGCACGCGTCTTTACTTCGTGGTAGTGGATGGTCGCCAAGATATCTCGGTGGGGGCCACGCTCAAAGACTTGATGGGCATTTTTCTTGCCCTAGGGGCGGTCAACGCCATGAATCTGGATGGTGGCGGCTCATCGTGTATGGTCGTCAACGATGAGGTCATCAACTCCCCCAGTGACGGCAATGTGCGGCCTGTGGGCAACGGGTGCCTGGTTGTTTCCACAGCCCCTGAGGATGACCAAATCGGCATCATCGGTTTTGAGCCGGGTTGCTATAGCCTGTTTATCTCGACGACAACTTCATTCGGCGTGTGGGGTTATAACCAGTATGGTGTGCTCAGGTCACGTGACCTGCAAGGCTGCACGTTCTCTTGTGACCCTCAGGTGGGCACCTTTGATGCTGACGGCACGTTCCATGCGTCTTCCCAGCCCGCATCGGGCAATCTCTATGCGACCTGCAATGGCCTTACCGCCACTCAGTATGTCACCATAATAAAACCTCGATTAAAAGGTGACGTGGACGGTGACGGCGTGGTCAAAATTGACGATGTGATTATGATCATTGACATCATCCTGGGTATCACGCCCCAAGATGCAGCTGCCGACGTGAATGCCGATGGCAAGATCGGCATTGATGATGTCTCAGACCTTATCGACCTCATCATGAGCCAAACCCCCTTATGATTATTCAAGCCTAATGACAAGCAAAATTCAATTCTAAAAATATGAAAAAGATCTGTATTCTTGTTTTATCGCTGATTGTGGCAACTGTTGTGCATGCCCAAAGGATTCAAGTCGTTGACACCGATGGGCTACCCATAGCTGCCGTGTGCGTGACCAACGAGAGAGGTGCCCTGGTGGGCTCGACCGATGGTGAAGGCTGGCTCAATGATGCCAAGGGTATAAAGCATCTCTATTTCTCCCATGTGGCTTTCCGGGATATGGAAGTAAATATCGACACCATTCCCAGCTTGAGCGTGGTGATGCAGGATGAGAACTTCCAACTCGGTGAGTTGGAGGTCAAACCCAAAGAACTGTTATATGTCCAGACCTATTTCCGTTGCGTGTATGTGTGTGACGAAGGCCCCATCTACTTCCGTGCCGGTGTGGTGGATAACACCTATGAGATAGCCAAAAAGAAAATCTCGACCAAGACCCGTAGCGTGTCCAAGGGCGTGAATGGCTTTATGCGTTTCGTTCTTAGCACGCTTGTTGGGCATTACATTGACGATTGGGCGGGTATCGACTCGTTGACATACTACAAGAAGATTTTGAAAGACGTGGATAAAGGTAACCTGTTCATTGCTCAGGACCAATCTGGACGACGCATAGTGAGTGACACTATCTCGGTGCTGGGTTATATCGATGATGATATGAAGGCTGGTAAGCGCACCACCAATTTTGACCGCTGGGCCTATAAGGATCACAAAGAGGCTACTGAGAGGGCGGCCAAGGAGGCAAGGACAGGCAAGAAGCAAAAAGAGAAAAAGAAAAATCTCAATGCCAATCATGGCTACTATGAGGTATATAACATTGATGAGAATGGTAAATCCCGCATTGATGACCTGGTGATGAAACAGATTCTTGTGTCGGGACACTTCGAAAGAACTGACCAAGATTACATCATTCTGCTCGAGACCTACACCATCGAGCGCGACTACATCGACAAGAAGGAGTTCAAGCAGACCCGCAAAGAAAACAAGGTCGATATGGACATCAACGAGTTGAGGCGATTGGAGCAGAACCATCACATTCCTCCCTTGGCGCCCAACCTCAAGGCCGCCGTCGATGAGCTCTTTAAAAAGGACTTGGACTAGTGAGAAAAAACGAGCACTGATGTCCTTAGTTAAATTTGTGAAATTAGTAGTTAAATAATGAGACGAGAAGATTTTATGGTTGAAGTATGTGCCAATGGGGTGGAGTCCTGCCTGGCGGCACAAGAGGGTGGAGCCGACCGTGTGGAGCTTTGTGCTGGAATCCCCGAGGGCGGAACGACGCCCAGTTATGGCGAAATCAAAGTGGCGCGGCGTGTGTTGACGACCACGCGCCTACACGTCATCATCCGTCCGCGAGGCGGCGACTTCCTGTATACCGACTTGGAGATGGAGCGCATGGCAGCCGACATCGCCATTTGCCGTGAATTGGGTGTTGACGGTGTGGTATTTGGCTGCTTGAATGCCGATGGCACCTTTGACCTCGAGAAAAACCGCTATCTCATGGAGTGCAGCCGTGGAATGAGTGTGACTTGCCATCGTGCCTTTGACCGGGCAGTGAATCCCGAGCAGGCATTAGAAGACGTGATCGCCCTAGGCTTTGACCGCATTCTCACCTCGGGACAGCAGCCCAAAGCCGAGCAGGGCATCGACCTGCTGGCGAAACTTAACCGCCAGGCAGCGGGGCGTATCATCCTAATGGCGGGCAGCGGAGTGACCGAGCAAAACATCCGCCGCATCCACGAGGCAACCGGCTTGACCGAGTTCCACTTCTCGGGCCGCGAATCCTTCGGTAGTGGCATGCAATACGTCAATCCTAATCTCTATATGGGTCGTCCGGGTGCCAACGAGGCTGTTCTGGATTACACCACGGCACGCCGCGTGAGCGACACCATTGCCCAGCTCCTCGACTGAGCAATAGGCTTAAGTGCTACGTTTATGGGGGTGATTACTCACTAATAGTTTGGTAGAAGTTAAGAAATATTGTTTTTCTAACGGTATTTCTGTATTTTTTTAAATATTATTGTATCTTTGTTGGCTCAATCTGAAGCTAATGATATGAAACGACTATTTTTCTTTTTTACTATTGCGGTAGCAATGGTAAGCAACATTCAGGCTGCACGCGTTAGCGAGATGGCGGCGCGTCAAGTAGCCAATCAGTTCTTCTCGGCCAAATCTTCACGGTTGGCGGCTCCGGCTGCCCAGCCGGCTATAAGGCTCGCTTATACTGCCGAGAACGACCGTTTTTATGTTTATGATCGCGGCAATCGTGGCGGTTTTGTAGTGGTGTCAGGCGATGACCGCTTGCCACAGGTATTAGGCTATGGTGAGTCGGGTGACTTCTCGTCAATCAACCTTCCTGCATCGGTGAAGTACTGGATGGACGAGATGAATCGCCAGATCGCTTATCTGCAAACCCATGGCAACGCCGTTGCCCATCAGCCCGCCAAGCGTGTGGCTGCCGTTGCGCCACTGATCTCGACCATTTGGGATCAAGGTAGCCCGTATAATGACCAGTGTCCCACTTATACCACGCCTGATGGAGTTACCATGCGTGCTGTGACGGGTTGTGTGGCGACTGGAGTCGCTCAGGTGATGAATTATTACCAGTGGCCCGATGTGGGCAGGGGAAGCCATTCCTACACCTGCAATGTGAACAATATGACCGTTACTGAACTCAGCGCCGATTACAGCCAGTCCCATTATCGTTGGGACTTGATGCTTGACAGCTATGATGGTAACAGCAGTCCCGAGTCTTGCGAGGCCGTTGCCAAGCTGATGTCTGATGTGGGCATATCGGTGGATATGGGTTATGGCATCAGTAGCGGCGCCCAAGAGGTGGCTGCCTTGAAGGCCTTGAAACGTTATTTCAAGTACAATGAGAATAGTTATATCCTTAACAGGGACAATTTTGGTGCCGAGGAATGGGACCAACTCCTGATTGGTGAGTTGAGCGCTCAGCGTCCTATCGTCTATTGCGGATACAGCATCGATCCCACTGGCGCTAGTGGCCATTGCTTCGTTCTTGATGGTGTTGATAATGAGGGTTATTATCATGTCAATTGGGGATGGGGCGGATCCTATGATGGCTATTTCCTTGTATCGGTACTGGCACCGTCGGCTGGCATGGACTTCAAGTTTGGACAGGACGGCTTTTTCGGTCTTGTCCCTGAGACGCGTGCCGATGAAATTGAGGATGTCTTGTTCATCCGTTCACAGTTACTTCCCGTGACCACGTCGGCTCCACTGGGCAGCCAGATTGAGTTGGCAACCGATAACTTCAATGTAGAGGGCAACATGCTCGACACCGCTGGTTATGACCAGCAAGGTGACAGGAAACGTTATTATGCCTTGATTCCAGTTTCGTTGAGTATCATCGATAAAGACGGTGTGGAGCGTCAAAACATGCAAGAAAACTTTAAGCATTATTTGGATGGTTGGCGAGTGTTTGGCCGTCATTATTACATGAATCTGTTGTCATCTCTCGAGGACGGCGTGTATAAGATCAAAATGTTTTATTCACTAGACGGTGGCGCCAACTATGACCAGGAAGTGCGTGATTTCACGGGCAAGGAATTGTACGTCAAGATGACCGTGGACAATGGCATAGCCCATCTGTCAGACTGTTTCCTGTCCAATACCTATACGATGGATTCGTTCCAGGTTCCTCGCGGCATTACAATCAACAAGCCCTTTACGGTTGGGGTGAATATTACCTATTATGAGCCTTGGGGTGACCAAGATGGACCCACGGGCAATGTGTACCTGTCGCTGCTCAAGGATGGCAATGAAGTGGCCACAAGCGATTTGTGCGAGGTGAAGGTTCATACCAACGAGGTGAATACCTATGAGATTCAACTCATGGCACCGGCCGAATGGGGCAAATATGAACTGGCGGTGAACGATGAGTGTGGTAACCGATTAATGAAAATGGATGATTCCTGGTACGCTATTCCCGAGGAAGCCATCGAGCATATCATGATTCTGCCTCCCTGCAAAGACTTGGTCGAGGACTTCGAATCCATGACGGCCAATAACAGCACAAGCGCGAAGGACGTGCAAGGTAACTTCACCTCATGGTCATTCTACAAGAGTGGCGTGAGGGCTCCCGGCGAGGGGAAGTGCAATGGCACCAACGCGGTAATGATGAAAAAGCCTAGCTACTTCTATTCAACTCAGCCTATTGGCCATGACTTCTTCATGGCTCAAGCGGTCTTCTTCAACCCGACGTCATCCGAGGCCAAATACCGTTTGACTTACTCATTGGACGATGGTACAACCTGGGAGATCGCCAATGCCTTTGATGGTGAAGATGCCGTGACTGTGCCCGAAAAGAGTCAGATTCTTGCCACATGGTTGCTGAATCTCACTGCTGATCAGCCTGCTATCTTCCGTATCACTATGTTTGGCGGAGGCAACGCGGCAACTTATGTCGATGATTTCACGCTGTATTATACTGAGTCGGGCATTCCCGGTGACGTGAATGGCGACGGCGAGGTCAACATTGCCGACATTAACGCAATTATCAACATGATCCTGTCGGGTAACATTAGCACGACTGCTGCTGACGTGAACGGCGATGGTGAGGTCAACATTACCGACATCAATACCGTTGTCGATGTGATCCAGCGCTAATTATATAAGAAATAAGGATATTATTTACACGTTCCCGCCGTCTTGCAGCAGTTGCAGGGCGGTGGGAATGGTATTTTCGGGGGTGACCCAAGTGATAGCGGGGTCGCGGCGATACCAGGTGAGTTGCTTTTTAGCATACACGCGGGTGTTTTTCTTCATGCGCTCGATGGCGGTGTGGCGGTCCATCGTGCCGTCAAACATGGCAAACATCTCCTTCATGCCCACGGTGTTCAACGAGTTCAGGTGGCGCAGGTGATATACCGAGCGCGCCTCTTGCTCTAGACCGGCTTCAATCATGCGGTCCACGCGACGATTGATGCGGCCGAACAGTTCCTCTCGCTCGATATTCAATGCGAGCTTGATGATATTGAAATCGCGTATTTTGGCAGTGCCGGTGCGCAGGGTGGAGTAGGGCACACCTGCTTGGCGGCATATTTCCACGGCGTGGCACACGCGGCTGGTGTTGCGGCGATCAACTGTCGCGGCATATTGCGGGTCAAGACGTTCCAACTCTTGCACGAGGCTTTCCAGCCCTTGTTGTTGCAGCTTCTCTTTCACGGCGGCGCGCACTTCAGGACTAATGTCGGGCAACTGGTCAATGCCGCGGCACACGGCATCCACATACAGCATCGATCCGCCGCACATCACGGCATAATCACCCTGTTGCCACAGCGATGGCAACAGCGCCAGCACGTCGGTCTCAAACTGTGCTGCACTATAACTTTCCTCTAGATTTTTGAACGCGACGAAATGGTGCTTTGCAAGGGCCATCTCCTCGGGAGTGGGGGCAGCGGTACAGATGGGGATGCCACGATAAATCTGGCGAGAGTCGGCGTTGATGATGTCACAGTGAAGACGTTGCGCCAGTCCAATGGCCGCCGCCGTCTTGCCCACTCCCGTGGGCCCCGTGATGACAATCAACGTCTTATCCATTAAACTTCAGAAAAAAATGCTACCAACCAATGACTAGCGACTAAAAATCAGTCTTTCTTCTGCTCGTTGCTGTACTGGCTGATGATTGACGACTTGAGCGCCAAGGGAGCCTTATTATCGTCGGTTTTCTTGTTTTTGTTCTTGTGCAACGGATTGGGCTGGTGCAGCACATACTCACAGTAGTAGCTGATGATGAGTGTCGTGAGCGGCAAACCAATAATCAGTCCGATAAAGCCCATCACATAGACCCACAATGACAATGACAGGAAGATGATGGCGGGATTAAGGCCCATCTGGTTTTTCATGATGGTGGGGATGAGCACCATATCCTGGATGACCTGGCAGATGATATAAGCCAGGATGACCCAAGCGAACATCACCCAGAAACTGCCGCCTGTAGCAGCCGTTGCCACCAGACACAGGAATGCGGCAATGGGGATAGAGATGAGTTGCAGGTAGGGTACCATGTTCAATAGGCCCACAAACAGACCGAAAGCGATGGCCATGGGCAGTCCGATGATATAGAACTCGATGGCGAATATCACGCCAACAAAGAACGATACCGCAGCTTGACCACGGAAATAGCGCCTCATCGTGTCGGCCACGTCGCCAAAGATGCGCAACGCCATACGCCTGTATTTGGCGGGAATCGCGGCCTTGAAAGCGCGTGACAGTTTGTTAAAGTCCAGCAAAATGAAAAACATGTAAAGCAGCACGATGAACCACGATACAATGCTCAGTATCACACTCATGGTGCCACCCAACACCGACCATGCCCCCGACAGTGTCTTGTTGATGATTTCCATCCACTGCTGCTTGGAGAATATCTCGTTGATCTTTTGGATGTCGATGTAGCGCTGGATGAACTCATTGACCTCGGCGGGAATATAGGGCACGCGCAACGACGATTTGGCGTAGGCGGCGAGCTGCTTGGACATCGCCCCAAACTCGTCAATCAGATAGGGGATGATGAGCCAGCATAGGCCCGCAATCAGGGCAATCACAATGATGAGAGCCGTCACCACGGCAAGAGCGCGATTGGAGATGTGCGCCTTGCGTTGCAGCCACTCGACAAGCGGCTCGATGAGGTAGGCAAGGATAAATCCCACGACAAAGGGCATCAGCACAGGACTCAGGTAATTAACGAGCCACACGCCCACGCCCACGCTGATGAGCGTCAGCACCATCCTCACCACGCGGTCAAAGTCATATTTCTTCTGTTCAGCCATGATTATTCTCGTTCAATGAATTATAGTGTGATATCCACCTCAACAGGGCAGTGGTCGCTGCCGTAGATTTCGGTATGGATTTTGGCATCGGTCAGTTTATCTTGCAGGCGGTTGCTCACGATGAAGTAGTCGATGCGCCAGCCCGCATTCTTCTCGCGGGCCTTGAAACGGTAACTCCACCACGAGTACACGTCGGTCACGTCGGGGTTGAAGAAACGCCATGTGTCGGTAAAACCGGCATCGAGCAGGATGGTCATTTTCTCGCGTTCCTCATCGGTGAAGCCGGCGTTCTTGCGGTTGGTCTTGGGGTTCTTCAAGTCAATCTCCTGATGGGCCACGTTCAGGTCGCCGCACACGATGACGGGTTTCTTTTTGTCCAGCGCCAGCAGGTAGTCACGGAAGGCGTCTTCCCACGTCATGCGGTAATCCAGGCGACGCAGGCCGTCCTGGCTGTTGGGCGTGTAACAGGTCACGAGATAGAAATTGGGCATCTCCAGGGTGATGACGCGTCCCTCGTGGTCATGTTCATCGATACCCATGCCATATGTAACGTTCAGCGGCTCGTGACGGCTGTAAATAGCTGTGCCCGAGTAACCTTTCTTGTCGGCGTAGTTCCAGTAGGAGCGGTAGCCCTCAAACTCCAGGTCAAGTTGACCTGCCTGCATCTTGGTTTCCTGCAGGCAGAAGAAATCGGCATCCAGTGACTTGAAGATGTCGGCAAAGCCTTTACCAGCCACGGCGCGCAAGCCGTTCACGTTCCACGAGATAAATTTCATTGTAAAGTTCGTTTTTAAGTCTTGAATTGTCTGCTCACAGGATCATAAGATATGCCTGCCCGGCCTAGTTCGGTGATTAAAGCAATCATGTTAATGCCGGCGCTCACACAAAAGGTCTTCAAGTCCATGCCATTGGCCTTGAGCATCATGTTCACATATTGTGACTTCATGAAAGGATCCTGTGGTAGATTCATTGTAATGCGGGAATAGCCGTTTTTATTTGCAAATATACGGCATTTTTTGTGTCAGTTGCTCAATTTAACAATAAAATGAAGTAATTTTGTGGTAATGATCAACAAGTTTCATCTCCTAGGTCCTGAGGCGGCGACGATGGCGTTGCCGCAACGGTTTACTTGCCCTTATTGCTATGAGCCCCATCCGTTGGCGCTGATGGCGGTGGAGCAGGTGCAACAATATGTCTCCTCAAGGACTGATTGGGCCGATGAGTTGGGCGCTGGCAAGATGTTGGGCGTTCTTGTTGCTCAAGATGCGCAGGGTCAGCTGGGTTTTCTGGCGGCTTTCTCGGGCAACTTGGCGGGCAGTGTTCATCACGACTATTTTGTGCCGCCGGTGTATGACCTGCTCGACCCTCACGGCGAGTTCAAGCGGGGTGAGGCGCAGATCACTGCTATCAATCATGAGGTGGAACGGTTAAAACATTCACCAGAGTTGGCCGCCATGATGAAGCGTGAGGCTGAGGAAAAACAGCTAATGGGCACTGAAATTGAGGCTTTTAAGACGATGATGGTGCAGCATAAACTCACCCGCGACCAGCGGCGTCAAGATCCTGATATCACCCCCGATGAACTGGAAGAACTGCTGAACCAGAGCCGCTTTGAGAAAGCCGAGTTGCGTCGCATCAGACAACGGCATGAGGAAAAGCAGCGTGAAATTACTGCTGAAATCGCCGATTTTAACGATCATATTGCTGAATTGAAGGCGCGCCGCAAGGCCATGAGCGAGGCATTGCAGGAGCGCATTTTCCGCCTTTTTGTTGTCAGCAATGCGCTGGGTGAGCGCCGCGACTTGGTCGATGTGTTCCGCCCGCTGGGCACGCTGCCTCCCGCTGGGGCAGGGGAGTGCTGCGCCCCCCGATTGCTTAACTTTTCCTACAACAACGGTTTGAGTCCTGTGTGTATGGCCGAGATCTGGTGGGGAGTTTCGCCCATGGGCGAGGTGCGCCATCATGGCCATTTCTATCCCGCATGCCGCAGCAAGTGCAAGCCCATCCTCGATTTCATGATGCAAGGCCTTGATGTGGAGGATAATGCTTTAGGACAACCGCTTGACGACATGACACTCGATGTGGTCTATGATGACCAGTGGCTCACGGTACTCAATAAGCCATCGGGGATGCTGACTGTTCCCGGCAAACTGCTCGAGGACAGTCTTCTCTCCCGTTTCCAGGCGGCCCACCCCGAGGCTGTCGGCCCCATTGTCGTGCACCGTCTGGATCAGGAAACGTCGGGGTTGGTCATCTTTGCCAAGGACAAGGCCACCCACAAGTCTCTGCAGCAGCAATTCGAGAGCCACAGTATCAAGAAACGTTATATTGCCCTGCTTGATGGCCTTGTCGAGAATGACGGGGGAGTGATTGACCTGCCCTTATTGCCCGATATCAACGATCGCCCTCGCCAACGGGTCGATAAGGAGTATGGCAAGCCGTCGGTAACACGTTATCAAGTGCTAGAGCGCAGTGACACACTGACTAGAGTCGCTTTCACCCCGCTCACGGGTCGTACCCACCAGCTGCGGGTCCATGCCTCACATCCACTGGGCTTGAACTGTCCAATCGTGGGTGACCGTCTCTATGGCACGGCGGCTACGCGCCTGATGCTTCACGCCGAGCGCATCACTTTCACTCATCCCGCGACAGGCCAACAGATAACCCTTGACTGCCCTCCCGACTTTTGATGCTCGCTTCGCTCGCAGTTTAGAGGTAAAAGGTTAAAGATTAAAGAGGCATCCGCATTCACCCTGTGGGGCTAACGCGAATTACAATTAATAAATTCTAACAACAAGAATTATTGTAATATAATAATGATTTTCAGGGATTTATAAATAATAATTAGCGAAATTCGTGTTTAAAAAATATTTTTCACCTGAATTATCGTGAATTGTCATATAATTAATGTTTAATTCATGGTAATTACACGTAAAAATAAAACTTCGCGGCTTTGCGCCTTAGCGTGAAGCTTGGAGGCGGATGCCATCAGAAAAATCAGACATTTCAAGGGCGTTAGTTCATGGTAATTACATGTAAAAAACAACCGCCATGAGAAGCGGTTGTCTGATATGTTGGGATGGTTTGTTGACGTTGGGGCTTTACAGGCGGAATGCGATGGGTAGGACGACCCTGACGGGGACGGCGTGGTTGCCCACCTTGCCGACGCTCCACTTGGGCATCTCGCCAATGACGCGGATAGCCTCGCGGTTCAGGCTCTCGTCGCCTGCGCCGCGAATGACGCGGATGTCGCTCACCTTACCATCGGTGCCGACGATAAAGCTGCACAGCACGCGGCCCTGAATGCGCTTTTTATAGGCATTATAGGGATACTCGCGCGTCTTGTTGATGAAGTTGATAAGGCCTCGCTCGCCACCAGGGAACTGGGGCTGAATGTCCACGTAGTCAAACTCATAGACTTCCATGTAAGACTGCTTTGTTGTGGGATTGACCGTCGTGACATGACGCACCTGCGCTCCCATGGGAAGTGCTGCGGTTAACGGTATTATCATCAGCAAAGCTAAGCGTAATTGTTTAAGCATAGGCCTTCAAAATGATTAAAAACGTAAGCAAATGTGTGGTTTACACAACATTTAGCGGCGCAAATATAGAGTTACAATTGCAAACATCAAAATGTTTTAATTTATTTTTGTAAACTATTAGCATTGTTTCATTCTTTTTGGCTAAATGACCGTGAATTGAAAAAAAATGTAAAAATTCAAGTTTAGTAAAAAATGAGGGTTTTCGGTAATAAAATTGGCAAAAAATAGTGATAAATAGTAAAAATTTTGTACTTTTGCGGCCGATGTACTTACAGTTTCCTAGGCGAATAGGAGGCTGGAGATACTGATTACCATTGACATATTTTATTTAATCAACCAAATTATCAGCAGTTTATGAAGAAATTATTATTCCTGTTGACACTCGCTCTCACGGCGATGTCGATGACTGCCGCTCCGGTAGACCAGTCGATGGCCCAGAGAAAGGCAAAGAATTTTTTAGTACAGAACCTTAATTCTGGTAACTTAATGGCCCAGGGTGCCATTAATCCTAGTTTGAAGCTTGCCGAGGCAAGCCGTGTCAAGGGTGCTGATGCCGTGTATTACATTTTCACGACCAGCAATTCCTATGTGGTTGTGGCAGGTGATAGCCGAGCAGAGGAAATCCTGGCTTATGGTGACTATTGCTTGGATATCAAGAACATTCCTCCTGGCTTGCAGGACATGCTCAACCAGTACAGGGATGCAATCGAGTTTTTGCAGAAGAACCCGTCACTTAAGGTTAATCCAGCAGTAAGTCCCCAAAACACCCCGTCGCTCAAGGCGACTTCGGTAGGTCCACTGCTGACTGCTAATTGGGACCAGTTGGATCCTTATTGGAACCAGTGCGTCATCAATGGCACCCAATGCTACACTGGCTGTCCGGCAACGTCGGCCGCAATGGTGTTCCACTATTGGAAATACCCCACCGATCCCACGCCCGTGATTCCCGCCTATGACTGCTACTTGTCCACTTCTTATTGGGGCGGTAACTATGTGAATGTAGCAGCTCTTCCCTCAGTGACCTTTGACTGGGACAATATGCTGGATGACTACACCGGTAGTTATAATACCGCTCAGGCCAATGCCGTAGCCACGCTGATGCGCTATGTAGGCCAGGCCGAGCGAATGGAATATGGTAACAGCAGTGCTGGCGGTAGCGGCATTAACGCCGACAGTGTGAGCCTGATTGCTGATGCATTCGTCCTCATGGGCTATGATCCTGAATCAATTCAGGTAGTGAAGAAGACCAGCGCTTATGAGGGTGGCCAGACGCTTTACACCGATGCCGAGTGGGCCGAAATCCTCCAAACCGAAATCCTTGCCGAGCGTCCCATCGTGTTCTGTGCTGTGGATGGCAGCGGCAACGGCGGTCACGCCTTCAATGTTGACGGCTATGACGGCAACAACAATAAGTATCACATCAACTTCGGTTGGAGTGGCGACGGCAATGACTGGTGCTCATTGAACGCCTTTGGCTACAGCTACTATAACTTTGACGCTTATCAGCAGGCCGTGATCGGCATCCAGCCGCCCATGCTGGGTCCTGGCATCAAGGTGAGCCCCTCTGTCTTGAATATGGAGGCCCTTGCTGAGCAAAGTTCCACTGCTACCTTCAAGGTTAAGGGTCAGGATATCACCGGTAACATCACGCTGACGCTCAATGACCCGAGCGGTTGCTTCGCCATTGACGCTACCAGCGTTGGTGCTGCCGACTTTGAGAACGGCAAGATTATCACCGTGACCTATAGCCCGCAGACCAGCGGTACCCACACCGCCACCGTGACCCTAAGCAATCCCGATGCCGAGGACAAGGTCGTTACCATCAACGGTACCGCCACGCTCGAGACCTATGCTCCCGTGATGCTTCCCGCTAATGAGGCTTACATCAACCTGACCCAGTTCCGTGCTGACTGGACCGATGAGACAGCCGACAAGTATGTGGCCAGCTACACCTTGAAGGTGAGCCCCAAGCCCAGTGTCGCCTTGCTTGACTCGCTTGATGGCAACAAGTATCCTGATAGCTACCAGAGCATTACATTGACTGAACCCTGGAGTGGCAATGGTGTTAAGGTGGGTAACTTGGCCTATTACTTCAGCAACTACTCCAATGACGGATTTATCGCTTACACCGTTCCTGAGGGTTACGACAATGATGTCTTCTCGATGCAGGTTACTACTGTCAGCGGTTCCTATGGCAGCGGTAACATCACTGTTGGTTCCGACCAGACCCCTGCCGTTGGTCACAACTTCAACTCGGGTAACACCTATACTTGGCTTGTGACCGCAAGCGCTGGTGAGAAGATCACCATCACCTCGACCGATAGCTACTTCTCGCCCGACATGAACATGATCAAGGTATATGTGGGCGATGTGAACGAGCTCAACTCGCTCAATGCTGTTGTCGAGGAAGGCGATGCTACCAGCCGCCTCATCACCGGCATCACCGACAAGTTCTACACCGTCAAGGACCTTGAGGCCGAGGGAACCTACTTCTACAAGGTGAAAGCCGTTTATACCGATGGCACCGAGGGCGCCTGGAGCAATACCCAGTCGGTAACCCTGTTTGCTAATGGCCACGGCTTTGAGACTGGTGACGTGAACCACGACGGTTTTGTGACCATTGCTGATGTGACAGAACTCATCGATTTGTTGTTGGGTGGCAATGACACTGCATGTGCGATCTGCGCTGACGTGAACCACGACAGCTTAGTGACCATTGCCGACGTAACCGAGCTCATCGATATGCTGCTGGGCGGCAATTGATAAAAGACTGTCTAATAATGTGAAATAATATGTTGGGGTCCATCCTGCATGGATCCCGACTTTTTGTTGGTGGATATGCGGCCCGGTTATCAAAAAAGAATTACCTTTGCATCTTTAGGCGCGGACTGGATTAATGAATGTAAAACGGAGATATATCATTCTTTTAGCATCAATACTTTACCTAGTGGCGATGGCAACTCACGTGCCCTACAGTGTGGACCAATACAATCGCTGGACTAAACTGAGCATCTCCGAGCTAATGCATCGTGGGCAGCATTTTTTACAGGATCTGTGCCAAGTCGATAGTGCGCTTGTGTGTTACACCATTGTGTCAAACCGGGTCACTGATAAGAGTCTGAGCCGCGACTCGGTGTATCTCGTGGCACGCGCCTTCAATAATTTGGGCTATATTTATGGCGCTTACTACTTCGACTATGAGAAGGCTTATGAGAGTTTGAACCGTTCGCTTGAAATCTCTGAACAATATGGCTTTGAGGTCAATAAAGCCTATGCCTACATGAACTTGGCCTCGCTGATGGATAGCCGCGATGAACTCTTTGGTGAGGAAACGCTATCGAGTGAAGCTCTTGATAATACAAAGCTCGCTTTTAATCAGGCTGTTAAGGTCAAAGAATGGAACGTGGCCGTGACGAGTGTCTATAATATGTTGACCATGGTGGACAGCAAGTCTGGCATTCGGCCGATTAAGCCCGAATTGGACCGTTTTAAGCAGTTGCCACTCGACCAGAGCGTGGAGATGTGGCAGTGCACCCTCATGTTTTGCCAAGGCGTGGAGGCTTTTCTGGAAGGGCAATATTCCCAAGCATTGGATTTCTACAAGCAGATGGCGCTACAGTCCGAGCGCGTGACGACTAACCGCCAGCAGTGCATCATTAGGGCTCGAATGCAGCAGGCTGAAGTACTGGCCGCCTTGCACCGCTATACCGAAGCCGTGGCGTGTCTCGAGCAGAATGTGGCCGATGCGCAAAGTCAGGGTTTGGATACCGACCTGATCAACACCTATCAAGAAATGATCCGAGTCTATGAGGCAATGGGTGATAAGCAGAAAGCCAACGAGTTTGAATACATATACCTCAAGACACGTGACAAGTTTATCCACAAGAGCCACGCCGAGAGGTTAGAAAAGTCGCGCTTTCTGGATGAGATGCGTCGTGTCAATGAGCAAGTAGCGAAGATTCAAGCCAAACATGAACGTGCCCATCAGTTGCTGCTCATGATGAGCCTGATCGCCGCCATCATCCTCATTGCCCTGGTATTGCTTGTTCGCAGCAATATCAAGCAACGCAACTACATCAGGCACCTCTATGAGAAAAATGTTCAATTGCTTGATGTCAAAGTCGCCGATACTGTGCCGGCAGCGCAAGCCGAAGGCGAGCAGGAGGAAAACGCACCCAAGTATCAAGGCCTGCTTGACCAGGAGAGCAAGGACCGTCTTTTTAACCAGATTAAACGGGTGATGGATGACATGAGCATCATATGCAAGCCCGACTTCTCTCTACAGCAGTTGGCCGACCAAGTGGGCAGCAATTATAAGTACGTCTCCCAAGTGCTGAACGAGTGCTACGGCAAGAGTTTCAAGCAGGTGCTCAACGAGCAGCGGGTGAGAGAGGCGTGCCGCATGTTTAACGATACCGAGCGGTATGGTAACTTGACCATTGAGGCTATCGCTGCGAATCTGGGGTTCAATTCCCGCAGCAATTTCACGGTAACATTCAAGCGCATCACTGGCATATCACCATCTGATTTCATGAAGATGGCTAAGGAAAAAATAAGCAGATGACAGAGGGCTTGATTCACTGAAAGAAGTCCATCAATACACGGTTTTTCGTTCTGTTTCACTGAAACAGAACATAGGCACTGACCATTTTCTTGCCAAAGAGAATGGCCTTTTTTAATTTTGCGAAACAAAATCTTGAGGCCATCATCCGCCCAATGCCAGCAAAGCCAAGACATGTGGTGATTCTGATAGAAGATCCAAGCATAGACAAATTCAACCATTCTTTAACTGTTTAAATTAAGTATTTATGAAAAAAATCTTCTTACTTTTAGCAGCAATGATTCTAGCCATTGGATCATCGGCCAGTGTGCAGGTGAAATCCCAACGTGCCATCAAGAATCATCGTCCCTTATCTCATAACGAGAAGATTGCAAGGGGCAACAGTCTTAACATGATTACCACTCAACCCGAGGGCGAGTTGATAGTTTACAAACGTTCGGGTCAGACGCTTGACGGCAATGGCGGCTATGTGACCCCAACCACCCAGAGTGGTGAGTGCAACATCGTGTATGCCCCCGATGGCGTGACCATCTACATGCAGGATCCCATCTCGGGCTATAAGACCGGCGCATGGGTCGAGGGAACCATCGACAGCAACACGATCACGGTGCCCCTAGGACAAGAGCTTGAGTATGACAGTTACTATGATGCCTATGTGGTTCTGACCTTCGGCACAACCTATTACTATTATGACAATGGTAGCCAATATATCGAGATTGATGATACCGGTTATGAGGTAGCCACCTTTACCATCGATGGCAATACCATCAGCCTCAACGGCTCGGCTGGCGATGTTTATGCCTATGGCGATGACGCCTACATCGCTACTGGTCTTGCCGGCAAGTGGAATGACATCAACAGCTGGTCGGGTGACCTGGACATGCACACTGTGCTCACCGAGGTTCAGTCACAGCCCGATGATCCTGACCCCGTTGATGTTCCCACTGTAATTTCCGAGACTCCTGAAGGCACTTTGCTCACTTATTACCGCTCGGGCGGTTACATCTACCACAAGTTCCTGGAGACGGGCATCACCGAATTTGAAGATGTTATGAATGTTGTCTTTGCCGAAGGTGTCAAGGTATACATCCAGAATCCCATCACGACGCTCACCAACGGCAATTGGGTAGAAGGCACCTATAACGAAGGGACCGGAATCATCAGTATTCCCACTGGTCAGTGCGTTTCGTGGATGGCCAATTACGGCTATGGCGGCCTGCTGGTGTGGGGCCATACTTGGTTTGAGCAGATCGGATGGGACTATGACTACGACGAGCCAGTTTATTGGCTCTATGGTGCCTATGACCCCGATGTGACCGAGATTCGCTACAAGGTTGAGGGCAATACCATCACGCTGCTCGATGGCCAGGGCGACGTGTGGGCTCCCTATCCCGAGTGGGGTAACACCACGGGCCCGTGCCTGATATATACCGATAATCATGAGTGGGCTAATGTGCTGCAGTTCAGCACAGTTGCAGTCCTCAATGAAGATGGTCCCATCATTCCTGCTAATCCTACTGCCGACGAGTGGTATGACTGCGGTAATGACTGGGCTACCAGCAAGTTCTATTTCACCTTGCCCACCACCGATATTGAAGGCAATCCCATTGATCCTACTAAGCTGAGTTACAGCATCTTCCTTGATGATGACCAAATCTTCACCTTTGATTATTGGGACTATGATTATGACATTGAGGATGACATGACCGAGATACCCTATAGTATTTACGCCGATGGCTATGATATTACTGACCATGTGGTTTATTTCTATGGCACCAACTACAGTGAGTGGCCTATTTTCAATTGGCGCATAGGTATCCAGGTTTACTACACCGACCATGGTGTCAAGACTGCCAGCGACATCGTTTACCTTGAGGTATTCCCCAACCCGAACCCTGACACAGCAGTCAACGAGGTGAATACTGGCAAGACCGTTGCTAATGTGCGCTACTACAACATGGCCGGTCAAGAGGTGGCACAACCTCAGGGCATGGCCATCAAGGTGACCACCTATACCGACGGCACCACAAGTAGCGCTAAGGTCGTCAAGTAGTAACAGGCTAGACAAGATTATTCATTCATTATAAACTTAATAACCATTTGTTATGAAAAGATTATTGTTCTTTATCGCATTGATGATTGCTTCAATGCAAATGTTTAGTGCCAACGTTGACCTGGCTACCGCCAAGGCAACCGCACAACAGTATGCTGCCAGCAAGATGGCTAACGGCAAGCTGATGGCTCCGTCGGCTATCGATATGGAGTTGGTCAAGCAAGAGATGAACTCCGATAAGCCTGGAACCGCCGTTTATTACATCTTTAACACCGCCGACCATTTCATCATCGTCTCGGGTGATGATCGTGCCCGCACGGTACTCGCCTATGGCGATCGCCCCATGAAAGATGTCAACAGCATCCCTGCCAACATGAAGTATTGGCTTGGTGTCTACAAGCAGGAGTTGGAGTATCTGCAGGCTCATCCCGAGATTGCCGCCGATCAGTCGCTCAATGCCGTTCCCACGAGGGGTGTCAGCGTCGAGCCGCTGCTCACGGCCATGTGGGATCAGCAGGAGCCTTATTACAACCACTGCCCGGTGTATAACGGCCAGTTGTGTGTGACGGGCTGCCCCGCCACCTCGTTGGCGATGGTGTTCTACTACTGGAAATTCCCGGTTGGCCCGGTTCCCGCAGTCAGTGGCTATAACAACTACAGCTATGGCTTCCAGGTCGAGGCTTTGCCCGGAACGACCTTTGATTGGGATAACATGATTGACGATTATAGGTCTGGTTATACCGATGCCCAGGCCGATGCCGTGGCATGGCTGATGCGCTACATCGGCCAGGAGGAGCAGATGGATTACACGCCCCAGGGCAGCGGAGCCTATGGCAGCGATATCCTGCGCGCCACCAAGTTCTTCGGCTATAATAACGAGACAGCTGCACTCTATTACAAATATTCCTATAACAACAACGCGTGGGCTGCTATGATTCAGGAAGAACTGGTCAACAATCGCCCCATTGTGTACTGTGGCTATGACGATTATGCAGGCGGTCATGCTTTCAACGTTGATGGCTATGACGCTAATGACGATACCTACCACATCAACTGGGGCTGGAGCGGAGACTATAACTGCTACTGTGTCCTTAATGCCTTCAGCGATGGTGAGTATAACTTCACGAGCGACCAGCAGATGGTCATAGGCATTCAGCCTCCCTACCTGGGACCGACAATTACTGCAAGCGCCTTGAACATGGCCATTGAGTCCTATGCCGAGAAGTCGACCACCCAGGTGCTCTCTGTCTTCGGCTACTACCTCGACCATGATGTGACCGTTACCCTCAACGACCCCAATGGCGTCTTCTCGATTGACGTTAACAACATTGCCTTGAGCGAGGTCGAGAGCGGTAAGGATATCACCATCACCTATGCTCCCCAGGAGGTAGGCACCCACAATGCCACCATCACCTTGAGCAGCGAGAATGCCGAGGATGTTGTCGTCAACATCGTGGGTACCTCGGTGTTTGAGACACACGATCCCGTCATGCTTGAGGCCAACGAGGACTTCATCAAGCTCACCGAGTTCCGTGCCGACTGGACCGATGAGACTCCAGCCAAGAACGTTGAAAGTTACACACTTGAGGTGGCTACTAAGCCCATAACTGCTTTACTGGGAGAAACAGACTGGAGCGACCTCACTTACAGCAGTTACAGTGTAATTTCTCACTGGCAGGACTATTTCCCCGAGGGCTGGGAGTATCAGGGTAACCAGCTCTTCACCGGCAATGGCTGCCTCCAGCTGGGTTCTGGCGGTGCCATCATCACTCCCGAATATGATTTGACGGGTTATGATAAGGTCACCGTTAAGATGCGTGCTCAGGGCTATAACTCGTGGTACAACTCGGGTGTAACCATCTCCACCAGTCTGCAGTCCGTTCATGTGGACCTTGCTCTCCAGTACACCGATTATGTTTTCGTCCTGGATTGTACCGACCTTGAGCGTATCACCATCCGTGGTGACTACTATCCCAACAATTATGGCCAGATTGAGAGTATCCAGATTTATGCCGGCGATGCCAGCGAGCCTACGAAACTCCGTGACGTGAACGAGGAAGGCGATGCAACTTATCGATTGATTAGCGGCATCACCCCCGACAAATTCTACACGGTTAAGAATCTGACTGCCGGCGGCACCTTCTTCTTCCGCGTGAAGGCTCATTACACCGATGACACCTGGAGCGCCTGGAGCAAGGCCAAGACTGTTACCCTGCATGGCAATGCTGAGCATCAACCAGGTGACCTGGATCACAGTGGCAACGTGAATATGGATGACTTGACCGCATTGATCAACCTGTTGTTGACGAGCGATCCTGGTGAGTCATGTGTGACTTGTGCCGATGTTGATGAGAATGGCAATGTGGGTATGGATGACCTGACCGAACTGATCAATATGCTGCTCACGAGCAATTGATTCGTGCCAATTCAACAAGAATAATCAATATATGAGCGAGCCCGCGTCAACATCGACGCGGGCTCGCTTGTCTTGGGTTATGCTGGTGAGTGATTACCAGATGATGGCGCGGTCGGCGGGATCGAGCCACATCTTGTCACCGGCCTTGATGCCGAAGGCTTCAAAGAAGGTGTCGATGTTCCTCAGCGTGGCGTTCACGCGGTAGCGGCCGATGCTGTGGGGGTCGCTCTTGGTCTGCTGGAAGATGGCTTCCTCGGTCATGTTGTCGGCCCAGATGCGTCCATAGCTCAGGTAGAAGCGTTGAGCAGGAGTGAAGCCGTCAATCATCTTGTTGTCACGGAACTGCTGTGTGGTGCGGAAGGCATCATAGGCGATGCGCAGACCGCCCTGGTCGGCGATGTTCTCGCCCAGGGTGAGGTGGCCGTTGGCATGCTGGTCCTTCACTACAACGATCTCGTCGAACTGTGCGGCAAGTTTCTCGGCAGCAGCCTGGAACTCCTCGCTGTCCTCCTCGGTCCACCAGTCGGTCATGTTGCCGTATTGGT